>Ga0214919_10001949_pt1 | contig 33128 bp, 49 predicted proteins | sample LL1503_MetaG_FD_177994 | JGI IMG/M metagenome (GOLD analysis project Ga0214919, IMG submission 177994) | Freshwater microbial communities from Lake Lanier, Atlanta, Georgia, United States - LL-1503 | ecosystem: Environmental > Aquatic > Freshwater > Lake | place: USA: Georgia | collected... | reverse complement strand
GTGCGCGGTATAAACCCCGATGCCCTGCAAACGCAGAGCGCCGAAGTTTTGAATGTGGGGGGTTTGAACTGGTTTGAACTGGTTTGAACTGGTTTGTACCAAATGTCCAAATTTTGAAAAAGCAAGGTAATCGAAACTAACGGGGGCGTTAGATTCCTAAGCGAATGGAAACAAGTGAGCGCAGCAAAACCGAATGAAGTTAAACGCAAGAACGGAAACCCAGGCAAACAGAAACTGCCTGATCTAAAGAATGTGATTGCATTGCCACAAATCAAAGGCGATGCACCAGTTCATTTGAGCGATAACGGAAAAAAACTTTGGTCCGATGTGCGCGAAATGGCACCGTGGATTGCAACCAGCGATAGTAAGTTGCTCGTTGAACTTTGTGAAAAGATGGATAAGAAGTACGAGCTACAGGCAAAGATGGCTCAATCAGAGTTTGTTCTTTACACCGACAAAGGCTATGCGTATGCAAACCCGTTGTTTGGAATGTTAAACACTGTTGAAAGTGACATTGTAAAACTGCTATCACTATTGGGATTGACACCAATTGATCGCAGTAAATTGGGGGTTGCTGAAGTAACGGCTAAGGGCAAATTGGCCCAGTTGTTAGAGCAGCAAAAAAAGAATGGCTGATGTTGCAGGTTGGCCACCGCGCTGGTTAACGCCAGTGCCAATTGAAGATCAGATGCGTGGCGATGGCGAGTTGTATGCAAACTTTGCCGAAGCCGTTTGTCGAGTAACAAAAGATTCTGTTGCATCACCTGCAGGCAAGTTGCTTGAACTGCGCGGATGGCAAAAGGAATTATTGAAGCACACTCTTGCCCGCCGTGAAGATGGCAGATTCAGACACCGCACCGCGCTGGTTGGAATGTCACGCAAGAATGGCAAATCAGCTTTGGCCGCATCAATGGGCTTGGCAGGATTGACACTTGGCGGCAATGGTTCAGAAATTTATTCTTGCGCGGCAGACCGCGACCAAGCACGCATTGTGTTTGGAACTGCAAAGCGAATGATTGAACTTGATGAAGAACTATCTTCAATGTTCACCCTGTACCGCGATGCCATTGAGTTCAAAGATAAAGGCAGCGTGTACCGCGTACTTTCTGCCGAAGCGTATTCAAAAGAAGGTTTGAACCCTTCACCGCTTGTGATCTTTGATGAGGTTCACGCCCAGCCTTCTTGGGAACTTTGGAATGTGCTTTCACTTGCTGGTGGTGCGCGTGCCGATTCACTTCTTTTGGGAATCACAACGGCAGGTGTTAAGACACAAAGCAACGGCCAAGATTCTCTTTGTTACTCGCTTTACCAGTATGGACAAAAGATTGTTAAGGGCGAAACTAAAGACCCATCATTTTTCTTTTCGTGGTGGGAACCAACTCAACCTGAAGCCGATCACCGTGACGAATCACTTTGGATTGAAGCCAACCCAGGATTTAATGACATTGTGGACCGTGAGGAAATGCAGAGCGCGGTATTGCGCACCCCTGAAGCTGAATTTCGCACCAAGCGCTTGAATTGTTTTGTAAATACTTCAGTTGCATGGTTGCCAACTGGTGCTTGGGAAGCGCTCAAGGACACCGATAGATTTCCTGAACCTGGCGAAGATGTAATCCTTGCCTTTGATGGCGCGTTTTCAAACGACTCAACTGCACTTGTGATGTGGTTATTGGGTGGCGAAAAGCCTCACTTAATGGTTGTTGGATTATGGGAACGCCCCGATGATGCTGAACAAGGTTGGCATATCCCAGTTGCAGAGGTCGAAGAAACAATTGTTAGCACATTCAGAGATGAACGATTCAATGTCAAAGAAATCGTATTTGACCCAGCAAGATGGCAACGAACTTTTATGGTTCTTGATGAAGAAGGCTTGCCAGTTGTTAGTTACCCCAACAGTGCTGCAAATATGGTACCCGCAACACAAAAGTTCTACGAAGCCGTTGTGAATCAATCATTCACACACGATGGAGATGAACGACTTGCACGCCATATTGCAAACTGCGTAACAAAACAATCTAGTCGTGGCGTGATGGTTGCAAAGGCAAGTAGCCGCCGCAAGGTGGATGCCGCAGTTGCATCAATCTTTGGCTATGATCGCGCTACTCAACCAGCCGAACCACCAGCACCAGTTGCACGATTCTTTTCAATTCAGGTATAGGGAGCAAAATGAAGAAGATTGATTTTTCAATTGTTGTTGAGGTCGTGGGTGTGTCACTTGCAACCACGGGTTTAGCAATGGTTTCAGTTCCATTAGCTCTAGTTGTTGCAGGTGTGTTTCTAGTATGGGTTACAGAAAAGGCTAACTAATGAGTTTATCAAAGCGTTTGGCGGGTTCAGGCAATAAGCGTTCAATGAATAATCAATACATTGAACCATTGATTCCAGGCCGTCCAGCATTTGCAACCAACGCTGGTGTGGTTGTTGATTCTGAAACTGCAATCCGTATGTCAACAGTTTATTCTTGCGTGCGCCTATTGTCAGACACAATTTCATCATTACCAGTTGGCGCTTATGTGCGCCGTGGTCGCAATCGCCTTTCTTATTCAACCGTGTATGGCGATCAGCCTGCATGGGTTGCACGCCCTAACCCTGAAACAACACGCCTTGAGTTTTATGAGCAGATTGTTACCTCGTTCAAGTTAGATGGCAACGCTTACATCCTCACAGTGCGCGATGATATGGGCGATGTTCAGGAACTCTATGTTTTGAATCCTCGTAACATTCGCATTGAGCGTCTAGCCCCAGGTGAACCGCTTGTTTATTATGTAAAAATTAAAGACTCACAAGGCGTTTATGAGCAGCGCTTGACAGATAAAGAACTTTTGCACATTCCTGATTTCCGCTTGCCTGGTGAATTCTACGGACTCTCACCAATTGCTGCCTGCCGTACAACACTTGGCTCAGCAATGGCAGCAGATGTTTATGCCGCTTCTTACTTTGGCAACGCTGCCAACCCTGGCGGTGTAATTGAAGTGCCAGGTGAATTAACTGAAGAACAGGCAGCAGACATTGGTCGAGATTGGAACTTAACTCATACTGGCCCATACCGCGCTGGCAAGATCGGTATTCTTTCAGGCGGTGCAGCTTTCAAGCCACTAACAATTAACGCACAAGATGCGCAATTGTTAGATACGCGCCGCTTCTCAGTTGAAGAAATTGCTCGCATTTACCGCATCCCATTGGCGCTTCTTGGCCATCCAGTTGCGGGTGCAATGTCATTTGCATCAGTTGAAGCACAAAATCTTTCATTCGTTCAGTATTCATTACGCCCAATCTTGGAGCGAATTGAGCAGTCACTATCAACATTGCTACCTGAATCTGACGGATTCATTCGTTTTAACCTTGATGCACTGCTACGCGGCACAACAAATGAGCGTTACGATGCCTACACAAAGGGCTTGCGTGAAGGATTTCTTTCACTCAACGATGTTCATGCCTACGAAGATATGTCACCAATTGCAGATGGTGACCAATACCGCGTTCCATTGCAAAACATTGATGCTTCAGATGCTAAGGATGTTGGCCTCAAGCTACGCACCGAAATTGCTGCAGCATTGATTCAGGTTGGCTTTGACCCAGCAGCAGTTACAAAGGCAGTTGGTTTGCCTGATATGAAGCACACTGGTTTGCCTTCAAGTCAGTTGCAACAGATTTCAACAATTGACCCAGCCGACCCAAGCGCAGCATATGAGGTTAAGTAAATGCCATATTTTGTTTCAGATAAACAAGCCGACTGCTCAGGATGGGCAACAGTAAAGCAAGAAACAGATGGTTCTTATACAACACTTGCTTGTCACGGTACAAAACAAGAAGCAATAGATCAAATGGTTGCAGTTTCAATCTCTGAAGATATGGAACCAGGCGGGGAAGTTAACTCAAGGAGCAAAGTGAAAGAAATTGAACGCCGTACATTTACGGTACAAGATGTTGAAGCACGCCAAGCCGAAGATGGAACAATGCGCTTACGCGGTTATGCTGCAGTGTTTAATGATGCAAGCGTTCCGCTACCATTCAAAGAGACAATCGCCCCAGGTGCTTTTCGTAAAACCTTGAGCGAAACACCTGATGTGCGTTTGCTTATTAACCACGAAGGTTTGCCACTAGCTCGCACAAAGAACGGCACACTTACATTAATTGAAGATGATCGTGGTTTGTTTATGGATGCAGAGATTGCAGATACCAGCGAAGGCCGCGACCTTTACAAGTTAGTTGAGCGCGGAGATGTTGACCAAATGAGTTTTGCTTTCCGTGTCATTCGTCAAAAGTGGAGCGAAGATCGCTCAACTCGCACCCTAACTGAAGTTTCACTAGCAGATGGAGATGTTTCAGTGGTTACTTACCCTGCCTACCCAACAACAACAGTTGAAGCACGCGAAGCATTGCAAAATGCAATGGATGCTCTCAAAGAAGGTCGCGCACTAGATGGCGAATCAACTCTTGTTATCAATTCAATTCTTGAAAAGGTTTCAGAGTCTTACGATAGCCTTGAAGAAGGCAAGACAATGCTTGAAGTATTACTAGGGCTTAACACACTTACCCCAACTGTTGAGGTTGAAGAACCTGAAGTTGAGTTAGAGCCAACAGATATGCCAGCAACTGCAGGTCGTTCAATTTCCCTGCGCCTTGCTCAAGCAATTATTAACAACACAAAATAAGTTTCTGCTGCACAAGTAGCAGATCGAAGTCGGAGCAAATCCCACACCCTAAAAGCGCCGTGGAGAGCATTGCCACCACCTCAAACAATTACAAACACTCATTGGAGAAAAATGTCAAAGTCATATGTTGATGTTGCTCTTGAGCGCCGTGATGCAGTTAAGGCAGAAATGGATGCAGTTCTTGAGGCAGTAGCCGCAGAATCTCGCACCGATCTTACTGCAGAGGAAACCGAAAAGGTTGATGCTCTCGTTGAAGAAGCACGCGCACTAGATGCAAAGATTGAAAAGTTCACAACACAGGCAGCAGCAGATGCAAAGGTTGCAGAAATGCGCTCATCAGTTGCAGCAGTAATCACACCAAAGGTGGGCGGAGCAGTTGTTACTCGCGAAGCACGCACATACAACCCTGAAGCTGGAGTTTCATTCGTAAAGGATGTATTCAACGCTCAGATTCGTGGAGACTATGCAGCGCAAGAGCGCCTAGCACGCCACACAAAGGAAGAAACAATTGAGAACCGCGCAGTTGATACATCAAACTTCGCAGGCCTAGTTGTTCCTCAGTACCTAGTTGACCTCGCTGCACCTTATGCACGCGCAGGCCGACCAACTGCAGATTTCGCAACTGCAAAGCACACACTTCCTGCTGCTGGTATGTCACTAGAGATTTCTCGCATGACAACTGGTACATCAACTGCAGTTCAGGAAACACAGAACACTTCAGTATCAAATACAGATGCTGATGACACACTACTTTCTGTTCCAGTACGCACAATCGCTGGTCAGCAAGACCTATCACGCCAAGCAATTGAGCGCGGAACAGGCATTGACACATTCGTTGTTGCTGACCTCATCCGTTCATGGCACACAACTGTTGATGCTCAGGTTCTAAACGGAACAGGCAACAACGGACAGTTCAAGGGTATCCGTAACTCAGGTGGAAACGCAGTAACATTTACTGCAACAACACCAACAGTTGCACTTCTATATCCAAAGTTGGCTGATGCAATCCAAAAGATTCAGTCAAATGTCTTTGAGACACCAACACACTGGATTATGCACCCACGCCGTCTAGCTTTCTTGCTAGCAGCAACTGACACAACAGGCCGCCCATTGGTAGTTCCAACTGCAAATGGTCCAATGAACTCATCAGCAGCAGGCGCAGGCGCAGCAGGATACGGTAACTCAGGTTACTCAATGATGGGCTTGCCTATCATCGCTGATGCAAATGTTGGAACAACATACGGCGCAGCAACAAACCAGGATGAAATCTACTGCGTAGCAGCACCTGAAATGCACCTTTGGGAGCAGCCAGGTTCACCATTCGCATTGTCATTTGATGCAACTGGTGCTTCATCACTCACAATCAAGTCTGTTGTTTATGGCTTCGGCGCATTTACTGCAGAGCGTTACCCACTAGCAGCCTCAATTATTTCAGGCACTGGTTTGGTCGCACCAACTTTCTAATCGAAAGTTAAAATTGTAAGAGGCGGGTTTTTCTCCCCCGACTAACCCGCCTCTTACTTCTTAAATGATTCGGGGGAATCTATGAAGTCAGCGCATAAAGTTTCAATTGGTAGTTGTGACCCAGGAACGGTTAATGGCGGGTTTGCATTTAGTTTAATTCAGGTTGCTCAGTCACGATCATCAAGACTTGGGCCATTCATTCGTATTAAAGGTTCAGGCTTGCTTTCCAAACAACGCAATCGTTTGGTCAAACAATTTTTAGAAACCAAATCTGATTGGTTGCTAATGATGGATTCAGATGAGCAACTATCTGTTGAAGCATTTGATAAGTTAATTGAAGCTGCGCACGATACCGAGCGCCCAGTTGTAGCAGGTTTGGTATTTGCTAGTTTTGAAACAGGCTATCCATACCCACAACCAGTGCCAACAATTTTTCAAGATGCCCCTGAAGGTTTCTTACCGCTAAACAAATACGATAAAGATTCAGTTTTCCAAGTAGATGCTGCAGGCACTGGATGTTTGCTCATCCACCGCAGTGTTCTTGAAGCAATCAGAGCAGATGCAGACCCACACCAGGGGCAAGATTGGTGTTGGTTTTGGGATGGACCAATCAACGGCGAATGGATAGGCGAAGATTTACAGTTTTGCCGCCGAGTTCGCTCACTAGGTTTCCCAATTTATGCTCACACAGGGGCAATACTGCCTCATTCTAAAAGCTATTGGCTAGATGATCGGCAGCACGATATATGGAACGCATAAAAAGAATTTTAAGAATTAAGGTAAAATCAAAGGAAACCGCTACCGCCGTTCCACAACTGGAACGCGCAATGCTTCCCAAAGTAGAAACGAGAACCAAGCGTGGCGATAACTAACGGTTACACGACACTCAACGATGTAAAAGCTGCACTCAACCTTGAAGATTCAATGGACAATGCAGCCCTTGAAGTTGCGATTGCAACCGCTTCACGCCAAATTGATGATTATTGCGGCCGATTCTTTTACAAAGATGGTACAACTGAAGTACCTGCAACCCGTTACTACACACCAACTGACTATTGGATTTTGCCAGTTGATGATTTTGTAAGCATTAGCGAAATTGCAACAGATGATAATTTTGACCGTACCTACGGAGTTGTGTGGACTACTGACGATTCAATGTTTGAACCAGTCAACAATCCTTCACGCGGTTGGCCAATGTCTCGCATTTTGGCAGTTGGCGCTTATGTTTTCCCGTGGAACCTGCCACAATCAGTACGGGTTAAGGGTGTTTTTGGATGGTCGGCGGTGCCTTATGAGGTAAAAACTGCTGCAAAGATTCAGGCATCTCGTTTGTTTCTTCGTAACCAGTCACCATTTGGCATTGCTGGAAATACAGATTTAGGAACAGTACGCTTGGCTGCAAAGCTAGATGCCGATGTTGAGGCGTTGCTGCGCCCATTACGCAAGAATAATGGGTTGGCTAAGTAATGTTACCAAGTGCCGTTAGAAACGGCTTAAAAGCCAACCTAGAGGCTATAAAGGGTATGCGTGTGTACGAGTTACTGCCAAGCGTGCCAGTTGCCCCTGCAGCCATTGTTGGCCAGTTGGACTTTACTTTTGATTTGAACAATGCCCGTGGCTTAGACCAGGCAAACCTAGATGTTGTTGTTTTGGTGCAACGCTTCACAGAGCGCTCAGGCCAAAACGAACTTGATAAGTACCTTGCAGGTAGCGGGGATTTCTCAATCAAGGCAGCAATTGAATCTGATCTAACTCTTGGTGGGGCTTGCAACACTTTGCGTGTCACATCAGCCGAAGCGGGTAGTTATTCCGCAGGGGATATTGAGTTTCTTTCATACCGATACCGTCTCACCGTTTGGGGATAAGGAAAAAAATGAGCTACATAGTTACCTCGGACAATTTCGAGGCGAAGAAAAAAGGCGAAACAATCACCGATAAAGAATTGCTTGATCTAGGACTGAACGCAGATGCCCTAGTTGCAGGCGAACACATAAAGAAATCAGCAGCAATCAAACCAGCAACAGTAGAGGAAACAAAATAATGGCCCGTATTGTCCTAACAGATGCTTCAGTTGTAATCAACGGCATCAATCTCAGCGAGTTTATTACGAGCGTGGCAATTTCAACTAGCGAAGATGTGGTTGATACAACAGGTATGGCATCAGGTGGAGCGCGTACCCGTGTAAGTGGCCTTGCTGATAACTCAGTTACTTTTGAATTTAACCAGGATTTTGCAACATCAGCACCTGAAGTGACAATCAACGCAGTTGGTTCATCACTTGTTGGAACAGTTACAACTTGCGTTGTAAAGCCAACATCAGCGGCAGTATCTGCAAGCAATCCTAGTTACACATTTTCAGCAGTTGTTGCAGAATGGCAACCACTATCAGGCGCAGTTGGCGAGTTGGCAACAATTTCTGCAACTTGGCCAATCTCAGGAAACATCACAAAGGCGGTTGCATAAATGGCGCGTTTAGTTCTTACAAATGCTTATGTTCTTTACGCAAGCAATGATATCTCGACATATGTGACCTCAGTCTCATTAAGTTCTAGCGTAGATGTTATTGAAACCACAGGCCTCGGCTCATCAGCTCGCACACGCGTTGGTGGATTGTTTGATAATCAGGTTACATTTGAATTTAACCAAGATTTTGCAGACAATGCCCTTGAAGAACTTATCAATGGCACATCACTTGCAACAACAACTGTTGGAACTACAGTAGCAATGGAAATTCGCCCAGTTAACGGAGCAGTTAGCGCAAGCAATCCAAAATATACATTTAACGCGTTGATCTCAGAATGGCAGCCATTATCAGGTGCCGTTGGTGAGTTAGTAACCGCAAGCGTGACTTGGCCAATTTCAGGCGTTATTACAAAAGCAATTTCATAATCTACTAAGGGGGAAAAGATGGATGGATTAGCAGTTAAGGTAAAAACAACTGATGGTGTTGAGGCCTCTTACAAGTTAACGCCTCGCATCATTGTTGCATTTGAACAAAACTTTGGTGCTGGTATGCCCAAGTTGCTGGGGGAGCAGCAAAAAGTAGAATATATCTATTGGCTTGCTTGGAAAGCAATGCAGGTTAATGGAGTTGTAGTAAAACTTTTTGGACCTGAATTTTTAGACACTATCGTTTCCGCAGAATTGGATAGTGATAGTTCTTTCGAATCCACCGCAACAGCCTGACCTATACGATTGCAGCCGTTGCGGTTGAAACAGGTATTCCAATCAGTGATTTGTTAGATGCTCCCGAAGGAATCCTTGAAGCAATCACGATATATATGAAGGAACGAGCTAAAGCCAATGGCGGATGAAGTAATTGTTCTTACAGGTATCAAAGAAACTTTGGATGCGCTAAAAGAGTTTGATAAAGATGCAGTTAAACGCTTCAATAAAGTTATCAATACTGAACTTAAAGGTGCAGAGCGTGATGCAAGAAATTTAATCAGCGAGGACCCACCTATGAGTGGTTGGCGTAAAACTGACCCCATCAAGGGTAAAACTCGCGGTGGTGCAGGTTGGCCTGGGTGGAACGCTGGAGAGATCAAATCAAAGATCACTAAGACTAAAGCCCAGGGTAAAGTTCGTGGCGATTACACAACAAGCGCTGGTGCTTTGCTTAACAAATCTGCAGCAGGTGCAATCTTTGAAGTTGCTGGCAAAAAAGCATCAGGTACTAAAGCAATGACTGCTCAATCCTCAAGTGGACAATTCCTGCGCACAATTGGCAACAGATTCGGTAAGGCTTCGCGTGTAGTATGGCGTGTTGTAGATAAAGATAGAAACAAGATTGAAGCAAATGTAAATCGCGCTTTGGAACAAGCAAAGGCAGATTTGCAGAAACATTTGAACAGAGAGCGAGCATAACAAATGGCAGTTGGCGCAGTTGTAGCCCGCATCCTCACCCAATATTCTGATAAAGGTTCAAAGGCTGCTCAAAAAGACATTTCCAAACTTGGCAAAAACATTGATGGTTTTGCTAGGAAATCATCACGGGCTTTTGGTGTTGCTGCAGCAGCATCAGCCGCGCTTGCATTTAAGATTGGCAAAGATGCAGTTCAGGCTGCAATTGCAGATCAGAAATCTCAAGTTCTTCTTGCTAATGCCTTGCGTAATACTGCAGGTGCCAGCAATGAAGCAATTAGTGGTGTTGAAAGCTACATAACTTCGCTACAAAAGCAATTTTCTGTTGTAGATGATGATTTGCGCCCTGCGATGGCTCGACTAACGGCTGCCACGGGGTCAATTACGGCAGCACAAGGATTGATGCAAACTGCCTTAGATGTAAGCGCATCTTCAGGTGCCGATTTAGGAACTGCAGTTGGCGCAATTATTAAGGCAACAAGTGGCCAGTTCAAAGCACTAAAAACTCTTGTACCAGGCTTGAGCAATGCAACAATTAAATCTAAAGATTTTGCTAAGGCTCTTGAAGAAGTCAATAAGCAAACATCAGGTGCTGCATCTAAGCGTTCACAAACTCTTGAATACCGCCTTGCTGGGTTAAAAATTGCCTTTGGCGAAATCCTTGAAACTCTTGGTTATGCGCTTTTGCCAGTTATTGAAAAGTTTGCAACTACACTTTCAACACAGGTTTTGCCACGAATTGAAGCATTTATTGCGCTCAATAAGGACAAGTTAGCCGCTAGTTTTCAAATCGCTGCAGATGCTGCAGTTAAGTTGCTTGCAGTCTCAATCTCATTTGGCGATTGGGTTTCAAATAATATGGGGCTTGTAAAGACAATGGCAGCAATCATTGTTGGAATGTTTGCTATTGGTCGCGCTTCAGCTTTTATTATTATGCTTGGACAAGTCACCGCTGCAATGGCAACGCTTCGCGCCACCGCAGCAGGGGCAGCAATCGCATCAGCCTTTGCAACAGGTGGAGTAAGCGCAGCAGCAGGTGCAGCAGCCGTTGCAGGAATTATTGCAGCCGTAGGTATTGGGGTAATGGCACCTAGTTCAACTTCAGGTGGCTCAGGTGGTAAAACAGTGCCATCAACAGGCAACCCATTGCCAAAAATAAATTCAAGTGGAGCAGCAAAGGGAATTGCGCCAGCGCTAGGTTTCCCTAATAACTTTGGCGCTAAGCCACCAGTAATTACAACAACTGTTGATAGCACTACTGCAGCCTTGCAAAAGTTTATTGATTCACTCAAAGTTACAAATAAAACTTTAACAAAGACTGTAAGTTTGCAGGATAAGATCAACGCTGAAGCGGTGCGCCAAAACTTAGCACGCCAAGCAAGACTTTCAGGTTCCTCAACCATTGCAATTGGTGGTTCAGGTTCACTCGCATACAAGCCAAATAGCGGTGTGAATGTAATTGTCAACAATGCTGGTTCAGTAGTAACTGGTGAAGATTTAGTAACATCCATTGTGAATGGCATTGAACGCACAACTCGCCGTAGCTTTGGAACTGTTGGAGCGTTTGATAGATAATGCCAGCCTTTGACGGAGTAACCACACCTGCAGTTGCTGTTCAATTCTTGAAAAGTGGAACTTGGACTTCAGTAACAACAACCGATGTTGTGCGCATTGACATTCGCCGTGGTCGAACACGCCAAAGTGAGCGCGATCAGGCAGGCATTTCAGTTGTAACTTTTAACAATACAAGCGGTTATTACGACCCTGATAACACCAGCGTTTCAAACCCGTGGGTAGTTTCAGGCACAAATATCCTGCGCGATGGTTTGCAAATGCGCATTGTGGCAACAATTGGTGGAACACCTTATTACCTTTACTACGGCTTTCTTGAAGAAACCAAAGTTAATCAGGGTGAAGCACCTAGCGTAGCAATGACCTTTGTTGATGGCATTGCTTATATTGCCGATGCCCAGGCACCAGCACTGGCAACTGCAGGCTTTGCCGAAACCGCAGCCACACGCGTTGGCAGAATGTTGACCTATGCGGGATGGACAGGCTCAACCAGTCTTACTGGAACAGTTGGAATGTTGGCAACAGTTCAAAATCGCTCTTGTATGGCGCTGATCTACCAGGCAGTTGATGCCATTGCTGGGCGTTTTTATATTTCACGCTCAGGTGTTGCAACATTAGTACCTTTGGCTGACAAGTTCAGCCGCCCAACTCAGTTACTATTTACTGACAATCAGGCAAGCAATACAGTGCCTTATAGCCAACTTTATACAAATCCTGGCACTTACTATGTAGTAAATCAGGCGGTTGTGAGCCGCACAAATACAACTAAGCAATACACATCACGATATAACCCAAGCGTTAGTGCTTATGGAATTGCTAAAAATGTTATTGATGCACCTGTTGCAACTGATTCAAATGCTCAAAATCTAGCTTTATATGAGTCACGCAAAAATGCAACACCTGATACCTATGTTGAGCGCATTGATTTTAACGCTTTGGCGGTTGGCACTTATGGGTTGCTTTATCCTGACTTTCTAGCAACAGAATTGGCCGATCAGGTAAGCGTTTTGCGCACAACCTATGATGGCCGCACTATTCAGTGGAACCTTGTAGTTGAAGGAATGGCACACACCATTACACAAAACAATTGGCTTGTGTCTTACACAACTTCAGCCATTAACCCATATTCAATCACAATCTAGGGGGTAACTGATGCCATTATGTCCACAAATCACTAATACCCCTATTACAGTTTCATTAACTTCAGATTTCACAGTTACTAATGTTGTGCCAGTTTTAGCAGCAACAACCGAGCAGTTAGCAGCAACTGATGCTGCCGTTGCTGCTGCTGCTGCTCAAGCTGCATCTGCTGCTGCTACCGCAGGAACTGCGCAAAGCACCGCCAATACCGCCCTTGCCAATGCTGCAACTGCATACAATGCTGCAATAGGTTCTTTGCAACCAAGCGCAAGCACAATTGTTAATGCTTCAAACCAAATGACTGCAATTGCAGCCAACGGCATCACAGTTTATTCAGGTTCATCTTCATCTAGCGGTGCGCGTGTTGTTCTTAACTCACTTGGCCTTGCTGGTTACAACTCAGGTGGCACTGCTACTTTCTCAATCAGCGCCTCAACAGGTGCAGCCGTATTTTCAGGTTCAGTTACTGGTTCAACCATTACGGGTGGAACGCTCAACATTGCAGGTAACGCCATCATTGATGGCAGCGGTTTATTGACTGCAACAGGTGCAACCATTACAGGCACAATCAATGCAACTGCAGGTTACTTTGGCACCGCAAGCAATGGTTTTTCAATCAACTCAACTGGAATGATCGGTGTGGGTGGCGGTGTCATTAGCGGTGGCATTATCACCACAAGCACTGGTTCAAATGCAGTTGTTTTAGATGGTCCAAATAATGCACTTGGCATCAAATTTGGTGGCACTTATGCAGGCTGGTTGCTAGGCATTGGTTCAGGCCAGTTTATGATGCATTATGGTACAAGCCCAAGCACAACTGGTTATCCACGAAGCGCGGTTTCAAGTACCACCGCATCAATGGCAGCCGATGGTTCTAATTCAATTTCAATTACAACTAGTGGCAACAATATGACTGGAACAATGCGCTTTTTCAGCACTGTTCAGGTTGATGGAACGCTAACAACCAACTCAATTACTGCAGGTACTGGTTCGGCGCAATTTGATTACTTGAGTTCATCAGGAACACTTCGCTCACCATTTACATATTCTGTAGCTCGTACCGCATCAACTCGAACAATGATTATTGATAGCAGTGGAAACTTTGGAACAACGGCATCTACACGCCGCAAGAAGCACGAAATCCAATCATACAAAATTGATTCAAATGCGTTGCTTAATTTAGATGTTAAAACTTTCAAATACAAGCCTGAATTTGACCCTAATCAACAAGTTCAACACGGCTTTATTGCTGAAGAAGCGCAAGAATTAGGCCTTGATGAGTTAATTCAATATGATGCAACTGGCGTGCCTGATTACTTTGCCTACGAAAAATTGCCAATCTTTTTACTACAGTTGGCACAAGAGCAAGAAGCAAGAATCCAAGCACTAGAGGGGAAGTAAATGGAGCAAGAAATAGACATTCAAGAAGTTTTAAAGAATATGCGCGAAACTATCGGCGTACTTGCCCAAGAAAACGCAGTTCTAAAAGCACAACTGACCACTAACTCATAACGGGAGAACCGCGCAAATGACCCCATCAAACTGGGCTGGCCTAATCGTATCTATTATCGCAATCGTGTCTGCATTTGCGGGTTCGGTGCGATGGCTGGTAAAGCATTACCTAGCCGAACTCAAGCCCAATGGTGGCAGTTCAATGCGCGATTCAATCAACCGCCTTGAAGCCCAAATGGAATTAGTCCTTGAAATGGTCAAAAACAAATGAAGTTAGCAAAGAAAGCATCACCAGCGGCAGTGGCAGTGCTACGCCAAGCCACCGCCCTGAAGCCATTGCGCAAGAAGGCATCTGATGGCTTATTGCCATCTGCCGCCCATCAAATGCAAAATCCAAAGTCAGATCACAATACTGGCCTAGCCGTGGACCTTACCCACGACCCTAAAGGCGGCATTGATTGTGCTGAAATCTTTGAAAAGCTAAAAGAAGATGCACGCGTTGATTACTTGATTTTCAACGGAAAGATTTGGTCAAAGGCAAAGGCCAAAGATGGCAACCGCAAATACACGGGTAGCAACCAGCACAATAAGCATCTTCACATTTCCATCAAGGAAGATATGGCAAAAGATACTTCACCCTGGTTTTGGTGGCTTAATCAGCCCAAAATAATTACACAAATCGGTGCTAAAATCGTACCGATTCCTGCTAAAAAAGCATATAAGGCCGAAGTTTGCACTTGCTGCAAAGTCCACGGCAAGAAATAAGGGAGCAATCAAATGGAAAAATTCAAGCAAATCAGCCTAACTTGGTTCCGCGCTGCTGCAGCATCTGCAATTGCCCTATACCTTGCAGGCGAGACTGATTTAAAAACTCTTGGCCTTGCTGCCCTTGCTGGCGCTGCTGGTCCAATCCTGAAGTGGCTAGATTCATCAGCCGTAGATTTCGGCAGAGGCTCAAAGTAATCCACCCTTAAATTTTGGAGTAATTAAATGGCAGCAGGTACCTTAGATTTTACGATTGAACAAGGGGCAACTTTCAATCTTTTGTTAACTTGGAAAATCAACACTGTACCAGTGAACTTAACTGGGTACACTGCTCGCCTAGCAGCACGCGTTGATGTTGAGGATACTGAAGTAATCCTTTCGCTTACAACAAGCAATGGTGGTATTACTCTTGGCGGTTCGGCTGGAACAATCAGCTTAGATCAGACCGCAACACAAACAACACTTTTGCCTGCAGGCACATATGTTTATGACTTAGAACTTATTGCTTCAAATGCAACAGTTACACGCTTGGTACAGGGTGAATTGCTCATCAGTCCAGAGGTGACTCGATGAGTTCAATCGTTTATGTATCATCAAGCACAACTGATGTTATTGCAGAAATTGCAAGTCCTGCCGAAGTTATTATTTCAAACCTTCAAGGTCCACAAGGCGTACAAGGTCCAACTGGTCCAACTGGTCCTCAAGGAACAGTAGGTGCCACGGGTGCTACAGGTGCAACTGGTGCTACAGGTTCAATTGGAGTAACAGGTGCAACTGGGCCTCAAGGAAATGTTGGTGCAACAGGTGCAACAGGTGTTGTTGGCCCAACAGGTGCAACAGGTCCTCAAGGCATCCAGGGTATTCAAGGTATTCAGGGAGTAGTTGGCGCAACTGGCGCAACAGGCGTGCAAGGAAATGTTGGCGCAACTGGACCGCAAGGTGCAACTGGAGTTACTGGTGCAACTGGTGCTACAGGTCCACAAGGTTTAACTGGTCCAACAGGTGCAACTGGCGCTCAAGGTGTTGGGCTTACAATTCTTGGTTCTTATGCAACATATGCAGAATTAGTTGCTGCTCACCCAACAGGAAATGCTGGCGATGCTTACATTGTCGGTGCTGATCTGTATGTGTGGAGTGTTTCAACTTCAGCGTGGCTTAACACTGGTCAAATTCAAGGTCCAACAGGTGCAACTGGTGCTACAGGTCCAATTGGCGCAACAGGTGCAACTGGTCCAGTAGGTGCAACAGGAACTGCAGGCGCAATTGGTGCAACAGGTGCTACTGGTCCAATCGGAGCTACAGGTGCAACTGGACCATTAGGTGCAACAGGTGCAACAGGTCCTCAAGGTTACACAACTGGCCGTTTTTACTATTTCAACGAAACAGTCACAGAGTTAACTGGATTCAAGCAATTAGGAACTGAACCAGTTACGGCTGCAGAGCAATCAATTGCAATTTCAGCAACAGTTACACCAGTTCTTATTCAGTCATATATAACACCGCAATTTGCCTTTTCACTCATTCCTGCAGGTATTCAGCGTTTTTATTTCTATGCTTTAAAAACAAATAATGCTGACAATGTGCAAATGTTTGCACGCTTAAAATTGGCAAATTCTGCAGGAACAGTTCTTTCAACAATTGGTGATACTGACCCAACACTTGTGAGCTACAACTCAACAAATCCTGTTGAGGTTAAAACAGAGATTGTTTTGCCATCAACTACTGTTGACCCAACCAATCGAATGATCGTTGAAATCTACGGTTCGGTTCAATCAGGTGGTGCAAAAAGCCTTACTTGGTACACACAAGGCTCACAACATTATTCATATGTAATTACCTCACTGCAAGCCCCACAAGGTCCAATCGGTGCCACTGGCCCGACTGGTGCCACTGGCCCAATCGGTGCCACTGGCGCTACAGGGCCAACGGGTCCGATAGGTGCCACTGGCCCAGTCGGTGCAACAGGTGTTGCAGGTATTGATGGAGCAACTGGTGCAACAGGTCCAACTGGACCAATCGGTGCAACTGGACCACAAGGCGTTCAAGGCGATGTTGGTGCAACTGGACCTGTTGGTGCAACTGGACCAATTGGTGCTACTGGTCCAATTGGAGCAACTGGTGTTGCAGGCATTGATGGAGCAACAGGTGCAACTGGACCTGCGGGTGCAACAGGTGCAACTGGACCACAAGGAATTCAAGGCATCCAGGGAGCAGTAGGTGCTACTGGACCAATCGGTGCAACTGGACCTGTTGGTGCAACTGGTGTTGCAGGTTATACAGTCCTTAGTGGAACTGTTAACCCAACAACCGAAGGTGTTAATGGTGATTTCTACATCAACACCGCTACTAATCAAATCTTTGGTCCAAAAGCTGCAGGTGTATGGCCTGCAGGTGTAAATCTTGTTGGACCAACAGGTGCAACTGGACCGATTGGAGCAACAGGTGTTACTGGACCTACTGGCCCTGTTGGTGCCACTGGCAGTGTTGGGGCTACTGGTCCTGTTGGAGCAACTGGACCGATAGGTGCAACAGGACCAATCGGTGCAACTGGACCGGTTGGACCAACAGGACCAACTGGTCCTTCAGCGGTAACAACAAAAGGTGATCTTGCTACATTCTCAACCGTAGTAACACGCCTACCAATTGGCGCAAATGGGCAGGTTCTCGTTCCTGATAGTTCAGCAACAACTGGGCTAAGATGGGCAGATGACATTGCAATTTTACAAATAATGCAAGCACAATAAGAAATGGAGTTGTAACTAATGGCAACTACTTCAAAGGCGCTCTTTCGCGGAGCTGCAACAACGACTACAACAACGACACTCTACACAGTGCCAGCATCAACAACCACGGTTGTTACTGAAGTTCTTGTTGTAAATACTGCAGGAACTGCTGGAACTTTCACAATGGCGCTAGATGATGTTTCAATTGCAACAACAGTATCAGTTGGCGCTTATGACTCAACCGTGATTCCTTTGAAGCAACCTTTGGCTACTGCAAAGACAATCAAAGGTGGCGCATCTGCAACCACGATCAACTTTCATATTGCGGGCGTGGAAATCGCATAATGGCCTATATTGCCAAACTGACTAACGAAGGCGGCGTCAAGTCGCTCAATCGTTATATTTCTATGCTTGCAGGTAATGATGCATTTGTGGGTGCCGCATATGAATCAATTGCAACTTATTCGGGCAACGGTAGCGCATCAGCATTTACATTTTCCTCAATACCGACAACTTACAAGCATTTACAAGTACGCTTAATTGTCCGAGGCGTTAGAGCATTTTCATCTGAGCAGTTATATATACGCTTAAACGGAGACGCTGGAAATAATTATAGTTATTATTATTTTACTGGAAACGGTAGCGGTACTGGCGGTGGTTCAAACGCAAATGTAAATGTTTATTTAGTAAACGAATTTCCCGCAGCAAACGAAACGGCTAATGTTTTTTCAACTTCTATAATTGATATTCTTGACAGCAATAGCACAGCAAAAAATTCAACATTTCGTTCTTTAAGCGGTTACGATAATAATGGAAATGCAAATTACAATGGTACGGTTTGGTTTGGTGGTGGAGTTTGGGCAAATACTGCCGCAATTACTTCATTAACTGTATTATCTAATGGTGCTTTTGCAACTGGAAGTTCAATAGCACTTTATGGGGTAAAATAATGCCAATAACATATGAACCTATAGCAACTAGCACTTTAACAAGTACGGCTGCAAGCGTTACATTTTCCTCAATTCCATCAACTTACACCGATTTAATTTTGGTTATTTCGGGTAGAGTATCTGCAAGTGTTGGCAACAATGCTTCGGGATTAAGATTTAATGGTGATTCTGGAAATAATTATTCTATGGTTCGTTTAACAGGTGATGGTTCAGCCGCTTCTACTGACAGAACAACTGCAACTTATGCGGGTTGGGCTTTTATTGCAAACAGCACAGTAAGCGAAGTTACCCCAGTTGTTTACAACATACAAAATTATGTAAACACAACAACAAATAAAGTGGTATTGGGTCGCGGTTCATCTGCGTCTAGTTTAATATCTGCTACCGCTTCAATGTGGAGAAATACGGCAGCAATTACTTCAATTGAAGTAATCCAAAGTTCGACAACTTGGATTGTTGGCTCAACATTTACATTGTTTGGGGTAAAAAGTGCCTAATACATATACGCCTATTGGTTCTGCAACCGTTGCCGCAGGTGGAGTTGCTTCGGTAACTTTGTCGTCAATACCTCAAATTTACAACGACCTTTTAATAAAAATATCATCCCAAAGTTCAACAGGAAGTTCCTTGCAATACCTTACAGTTAGCCCTAATAATTCAACATCCATATCATTCAAAAACATAGTAAACGAAGGAACCGCTACGGTATCAAGTTATTCTAGTAGTGGATATGGTGGCGGTTTAGGAAATGTAATTACTGGCGCAACAACTGGTGGTGGCGTTAATACATTTAACAATCTTGAAATGTATTTTCCAAATTACGCAAATACGACTTTTCAGAAATCATATTCAGTAGATAGCGTTACAGGTAATTCGCAATGGGGATGGATGGCGGGCAATCTTTATGGAACGACATCGGCAATTACATCAATTGCAGTTTCGGCTGCATCAGGGTTAGCCGCAAATACAACTATTTACTTATACGGCATCAAGAACTCATAGGGAGAAAAATGACAATAGCAATTGAACATAACTGCGAAACAGGCGAGACAATTGAGCGCCCGTTGACGGCTGACGAATTAGCAGAGCGTGAAGCGATGGCAGCCCAGGCAGAGACAGATCGCATTGCAGCCGAAGCCGAAGCCGCCCGCGTTAAAGCCCTCAAGGTTTCAGCTCGCGCCAAGTTGGTTGCAGGTACACCGCTAACTGCTGAAGAAGCCGCACTACTCGTTCTATAACTAACAGTTCGGGGGAACTATGCGTTTTCACATTGTGGCACTGCCACACACACAGGTAACAAAAGAGTTTGCAGGATGCGCCTTTACTGAAAAGGTGCGCCGCTTTTGCATAATGATGCACGATCTTGGCCACGAAGTATTCTTGTATGCAGGCGAATCCGTTGAGGCACCTGTTACTGAACTGATCACTTGCGTTGCAGATTCCAAGCGTGCCGAGGCGGTAGCAACCGTTGCCCACTACACCCAGTTCCCGTTTAACGGTCCTTTGTGGGATGAATTCAATGCCAACGCAATCAAGGCAATCGGTGAGCGCATCCAAAAAGAAGATTTCATCTGCCTTATAGGTGGCAGCGCACAAAAGCCAATCGCCGATGCCTTCCCAGCCCACTTGTCCGTGGAGTTTGGCGTTGGCTACGGCGGCGTGTTTGCCAAATATCGTGTCTTTGAGTCCTATGCCTGGATGCACTCAATCTATGCAGGGTGGAAAAACCCAACAACGGCAGATGGGCAATTTTTTGATGCCGTTATCCCAGGGTATTTGGAACCTGAAATGTTCCCATTGGGCGATGGTTTAGGTGATGAAAATGGCGAGTATTACCTGTTCATTGGTCGCTTGATTGATCGCAAGGGATACCGCATTGCCCAAGAAGTCTGCCAGCGACTTGGCAAACGGCTGATACTGGCAGGGCCTGGTGAGCAATCAGGTTACGGTGAATTTGTTGGCAGCGTTGGCCCTGCCGAACGCGCAAAGCTAATGGGCGGTGCCACCGCCACCTTTGCACCAACACTTTATGTTGAACCTTTTGGCAATGTTGTAATCGAATCGCAGGCTTGCGGAACCCCAACAATCACAACTGATTGGGGCGCATTTACAGAGAACAATCCCGATGGGATTTCAGGGTTTAGATGCCGCACTTTGGCTGAATTTATGCAGGCAGCCGAAGATGTGAAAAAACTCAACCGCGAAGAAATCCGCAATCGTGCAATTTCGCTCTATAACCTTGATACTATCGGCCTTCAATACGAGGCATACTTTAAGCGTTTGTTGACCCTTTGGGGCGATGGCTGGTATGAGATGGGGGATGCAAATGGATAGAGGCGAAGTATTAGATGAAGCAAAGCGCCTAACATACGGTGATCGCAATGTTTCCTACGATGAACCACGCATTAACCATAAGCGCATTGGCGTAATTTTAGGAATTGTTTTAGAACGATATGTTGAGCAAGCACAACCAGGTGATGCCGTACCGCCCGAAGTTGCAGCTCTATGTATGGCAGCAATGAAACTTGCTCGACTATCTGCAAAACCAAACCACTTAGATTCAGCAATAGATTTGGCAGCGTATGCTGCCATTTGCGCTGAACTTGCTCAGTATATAGATTAAGACTTAGGCGCAAAACGCCCCCATAACGAAACCGCCACCTGCAGCCGTTCCTGCAAGTGGCGGTTTCGTGCTTTCAATTACTTAATGTATTCGCGCAATGCCTTTGTTATGACTGCGCTAACGGTTGTGCCTTTTTCTTTTGCTTTGGCTTGTACCGACTGCCAAAGGTCGGTGGCCACGCGGATTGATCGCAATGGGGTCATAGAACCACACACTCATTCATTGAACCCCAACACCAGCCAAGAAACTCAGCCGTTGGTGCATCAATGCCAACCCACCAAAGGTTGCTGGCAACCTGCCAAACCACAAAGATGCCAACTGCAATTGCAACTGCTCGTACGCGCTTGCCACGCTTTGTAATCATTAGTTGTTTTCCAATTCTTCAATGTGTGCAATGGTTAGTGCAGAGTTAACAATTGCTCTGCGAAGTGATTGCTTGAATTCATCAAAATCGCCTGATTCAGATGCAGTATTTAGATCACGGCTGATTTGATACATAGTATCTGCAATATCAATTACCAATTCTTTGTAAGCACCCATTTTAATTATTCTCCATATTCGCTAGGTATGCCTCAAAGCAAGGCAGACATAAATTGACCTTCATAACTGATTCAAATGTTTCTTTGCAGGCATTGCACTTGCAGGTGTAGTTGGTTGAAAACATTATGCAGCCACCTTTCGCAATTCTGCCATCGCTTCAAGCGCACCCTTAAATGGGCGATCAATATAAAGTGAAAAGAATTTGTCATTGTCATTTTGCTTGCTAACAGTCCACAAACCGCCACCGATATTTACAATTTCAAACTTGCCATCAAGTGACACATAACGAGTGTGTGAGATTTTTAGAAACATTTTGCTATCCGTTCTATTGGGAGCCGTTCCCCCAATGAGATAAACTTAGCACCTGTATATACAGATACGCAACATTTGACCCCAAGACACATAACAATTTGATAACGGCTTTTGGGCGTGTTAGGCTCAAATCTAGGCGTGGGAACCCGAAGAAATTGGGGAATTGCTAGGGTTCTCACGCCTTTTCACGCCTTGCCCTACACTTGGCCAATGACCACCATAATTGCCTGCCAAACGCCCGCTGGTGTCGTGCTAGGGGCAGATTCTCAGATCACAGACGGTGACCGAATCATCATTTCCCCTACGACCCCTAAAATTGTCAAAATTGGGAAATACTTCTTGGGAGTTCGAGGCGAGGCACGCCCAGGCGATATTTTGATGTACGACTGGAAACCGCCTCTTTATGATGGCACCGACCCTGTTAAGTTTATGGGCAAAAAGGTTATCCCAAGCATTATTAAGGCCTTCAAACTGGGTGAGTATGACTTCAACAGGGATGGAGCTATGTTTGGTTTCTTGCTCGTATTTGCTGGCAATGTCTTTGAAATCGGCAGTGATATGAGCATAAGCCAAAACGAAAACGGCATTTATGCCATTGGCTCAGGCTCAGATTATGCGTTGGGCGTTTTAACTTATGCACTGACCTTTGAACACGGCATTGAGGCGGCCACAATCGCCAGCGTAACCGATGCTATCCACTCAGCCCTTGCCATTGCCGCCAAATATGACATCAACACCGCCCCACCTTTTCAGATTGAAGTTCAGCGAGTCTAAGTGCGTTGCACCGTTCAAATGTGTGTAGTATGTGCATACCTACTTTGAACGGAAAGGGAAAGAAATGTTTTGGTTAGGATTAGTCTGCGGAATTATTGGAATTCTTGCAGTGTATGCAATCATTGTTGCAGCTTTTGAAATTGGTGAAGGCCAATGATTTTTGAAAAGCAACCACGCGAACCGCTATTTTCAATACATAATCATTCAGATGGCAGTATTGCTTTATATCTTGAAGAACAAGATGCAGTAAAAGATTTGGTTCAAGATATTGTTGGGGCATACGAGTTAGATGATTTGGATTTGTTGCGCCACTCTGCAGATCGCAGTGTGAAATCTGAAAACTATTTTGAACACTTAGATAACGCCCGCGATAATTTGAGCGAGAACGCACCATTGCTTTGCAATATGACAGAGCAAGAAGCACTTATTTTGGCTGAAGATTTGATTCGAGCAGTTAAGTTTGCCCGCATCAGTCGTGAGGCTGGCACCAACTACCCATCATTGAAGGCGGTTAAGTAACTCAATGGCTAATCCCAACGGGCGCAAAGGCGCACAATTTGAAACCGATGTTATGCGTTGGCTTCGCAGTGCTGGTGCTTTATGTGAGCGTTTGGTGAAGGCTGGCAAGCACGATGAAGGCGATATAGTCGCAATCATTGCTGGCAAGCAATATATCCTTGAGTTAAAGAACTGGGGAAAACCTAACCTTCCTCAATTTTGGTGTGAAGCTGAAGTTGAGGCAGAAAACTATGCAAAGGCACGCGGTTTAGCCGAAGTTCCATTGCATTATGTCATTCTCAAGCGCCGTAGCGCTGGGATTGAACAATCTTGGGTAATCCAAGACCTTCAACAATGGCTGGATGAAAAGCATTGAAAACTTTTGATTTCTTTGTTGATCTACCCCGCTTTGATGAAGCCAAGTGTGCAGAGATTGAGGATAAGGATTTATTCTTTCCTGATAACCGCACACAAGAGGCAGAAAGACTGCACCAACTTAAAGCAATATGCGCAAGTTGTATTCACAGTAAGGAGTGTTTGGAGTACGCACTAGAAAAGCAAATAACCCACGGTATTTGGGGTGGCTCAACGCCAGCCGAAAGAGATGCCGTTGTTGCAAAAGATAAGGATTATGCCTTCAAAGGGATGGCGTTACGAATTATCCAACTGCACGCAAAAGGGTTAGTTGCCAACGAAATTGCAGTTCGACTTAATACTTCACCTGGCTATGTCAGGCGAATATTAAAAAAGTTGACTGCAACTGAACAAGGAGCAGCACCATTACACCAACAGACAAAAGACTCATCAAAAGGCTGGCACTGATCGTGGTGGTTAGCGTTAGCACTTCATTGATGGTTCAAGCAATTACGGCTCAACCTGCAGTACCTGAATTGGTTATCTACAAAGATCGGCCACATTTAATGCAGGTGAATCCAAAGGAAGTAGCGCGAGAGCTACTGACGGCACACCAGTTCAAGTGTTTCAATGCCCTAATGAGCAAAGAAAGCGCTTGGCAGGATAAGGACAACCCAACCAGTACGGCCAGCGGAGTTGGTCAATTACTGGATGGCACTTATCGCAATCTTGGAATGAAGCGCAGCAAATCAACTGTTGCCCAAACGATTGCAGCACTGGCCTACATTGGCCGAAAATATGGTTCATCAGGTCCGTGTGGGGCTTGGAATCATTTTAAGCAAAAAAACTATTACTAATGGGGGTTAGTATGAGCGTGGAAATAGAAACAGGCGTGGTGGATTTTGATGCCAACACCGCCGCTTGGCTTGAGCAATATAAAAATGCTGTAGCCAAGATCAAAGAACTTCAAGAAGTAGCCGATGTTGCTCGTTCGCACATTGAGGCTGCACTTGGAGATAATCAAATGGGTATGTTCTTAAACCGCCCAGTTGTTCGATGGTCATTTGTTGAATCAACACGATTTGACACCAAACGCGCTAGGGAAATCTTGCCTGCGCAGGTAATTGAGGCACTTGAGGTAAAGTCCACCTCTCGCCGATTTTCAATTGTAAATGAGGATGAATAACAAATGACTTTTACACCTTTGAACACACCAGCAAAAGAACTTAGCCTTGAGTTGATTCATATAATCACAGAGGCAAGTAAGTGGTCACCAAGAAGCCAACAGGTTTATATTGGGCCAAGCGAAGTTGGGCAGGAATGTGTACGCAGGCTTGCCTACAAGTTGCTGGATTGGGAAAAGGTCAATGAGTCGGGTGGCGGTTCCTGGGCTGCCAATGTCGGCACCGCCATCCACTCATTTCTTGAAGATATCTTTGCCAAGCATCCTGATCGCTACGAAGTAGAACAAAAAGTTCAAATTCGTGCAAACCTAACAGGTACCGTTGACCTTTTTGACAAAGAAAAGGGTTATGTGTTGGATTGGAAAACCACATCACCTGCAGGTGTCAAAGCCAAGCGCAGTGAAGGTGCCACCAGCCAACAGATTACGCAGGTTCAGCTTTACGGCTACGGAAAAGCCCAGCAAGGTGTGCAAGTAAATAAGGTTGGCCTTATCTTCTTGCCAACAGGCGGTTCCATTGATGATATGCACATTGAACTATTTGATTACGATGAAGCGGCAGCGCAATCTGCCCTTGCTCGTTTGGATAGCGTTTATGAGTTACTTTCAACAATTGATGTTGAAGAAAATCCTCAGATGTGGCCATTGATTCCTGCTACACCAAGCCGAATGTGTATGTATTGCCCGTATTACCGACCATTCAGCACCGATCTATCGGTTGCCTGCAATGGCGATACAGGTGAAAAATAATGTGTGAGCGTGACGGTTGCGGATGTGGAATCCCAGCCAAAACGATCAACGACATCGCAAAAGAATTGGCGGAACTCAATCCGCCTACAGAGTTGGATTCACCAACAAACTAAGCAACACCCAACCAAAAAGAAACGGGGGAAAGCCAAATGGCTTTTTCAGCACCTAGCAATAACACAGAATCGGTAAAAGTTGCCGATTTGAACGGACACTTGCTCATCCTTGAAGCACTTGAATACAAAACAGGTATTCCAACTGTTCACGGCGAGGCAGATGCAATTGAAGTACGCATCAACGATTTAGATACTGGATTCAATCACGATTCAGTTCTTTTCTTCAATGTAGCTTTGAAGAACGCATTGAAAACAAAGATCGGCCAAAAGGTATTGGCACGCATTGGTCAGGGAACTGCAAAGCCTGGTAAGTCTGCGCCGTGGATTTTGATAGATGCAACAGGCGATGCAGATGCAGTGGCTAAGGCAAACGCATTTATCGCAGGTGGCGGCGGCCAAGCGCCAGCGCCAGCGGCACCTGCCAGTGCCAACATCAACGACCCTGCAGTGCAGGCGTTGCTGGCACAATTGGGAGCAAAACCAGTTAACTAAACTTCTTGGGGTGCTTGTCCTTTCTGCCCCAAGAGATCGGCGTTGTGATGGTTCACAGATGAGGGATTGCATCGGGGGATGCAACTGCAGGTTCGATTCCTGCAACGCCACGCAAGACTTAACGAACGGGGGAACAGATGCCTTTTTATGAATTCACTTGCGATTGTGGGCATATTGCTGAAGTGTTTTTTGAAATGGATGATGAAAAGCGAATCATCTGCGAAGGTTGCAAGAAGAAGTTAATGCAACGCAAGTATTCACTTGGGGGAACCATCTTCAAGGGTGAAGGATGGGGGGGAAGCAAGTGAGAACTGCAGTTAGTTTATTCGCAGGTGTTGGTGGCTTTGATTTAGCTCTTGAACGCAATGATGTGAAAGTAGTTGCATCAGTTGAGATAGATAAAAAGGCACAAGAAGTATTGAAGAAGCATTTTCCACAATCAACCATATTTGGAGATATAACGGGGGTAACAGGTGAACAACTTATCGCAGCAGGATTTGAACCAAGAAACGGAATCATCACAGGTGGATTCCCCTGCCAAGATTTATCAGTGGCTGGAAAACGAGCAGGATTGGGTGGTTCTCGATCAGGATTATTCTGGGAAATCTGCCGATTGCTTGACGAAACAAGAGCGCAAAATTTTATCCTTGAAAATGTCCCTGGTTTACTTAACTCAAACAACGGTGCAGACATGGCCGTTGTTCTTGAAGCGTTGGTCGAACGCGGGTATCGCGTTGCCTACAGGGTACTTGATGCTCAACACTTCGGAGTACCCCAACGCCGCCGTCGAGTGTTCATTGTCGGATGTCTTGGAGACTCAGGGAGATCACCTGAAGAAATACTCGCTATCGCCGAAGGCCGCGCAGGGTATCTTGCGCAGGGCGGAAAAACGCGGAAAAGTGTTACCAAATCAATTACAAAAAGCGTTGGAGCAATGCTCTCAAATGGTGGAGAAATAGCTAATTGCTTGCCAGCAGAGTTATATCACAAATCAACTGTTGTAAATCAAGATGTAAATAGTGGTCATTTAGTTTTATTTGCACCTCACAGGGAAGATGGTGCAAGAATTCAAAACGATACTGTTAACACTTTGACAGCCACAATGGGTACAGGTGGCAATAATGTGCCAATGCTTGCTTATCCTATGCACGGTGCAATGATTGGTAGAAATGATAGTGCTGGACCTAGCGGTTCAGGATTTTTAGGGGCTAATGAACCAGGTTATACATTAACTTCAAGTTCTCAGGCACGGCACGGAGTTGTAATTGTGCCTATGATTTTTAGTCATACTCAAGGTTTAGATGTGCAAGCAAGTGAAACAAACTCGCCAACTCTTAGAACAGGGGGCGCAGGAATGGCAGTTGCTTTTTCACCATCAGATTTTGCTAATTATTCTGAAGGCGTAGGAACTCTTAAAGCTGGAATGACAAATAACAATTCTCCAATTCTTGCTTTTGATGCTTACAACCACACAATTTCAGAAACAAATCAAACTTTAAGAACAGGCTCAGATTTAGATAAAATGGGAACTGTTTTTGCATCTTCAGTTGTGCGCAGACTAACGCCAATTGAATGTGAACGCCTTCAAGGATTCCCTGATAACTGGACTGATGGGCAAACTGATGGGCATAGATACAAGCAAATGGGCAACGCGGTAGCCGTGCCTGTTGTTGATTGGATTATCTCGCGGATGGTGGGGGAAGATGCCTAAAATATCTTCAGAAATCAGAGATTTAATTGCCCGTGAAATTGAATTGGTTGATTGGCTTGAATATCAAACAAAAGATGATATTGCAGAATTCATCAGAGGCAATGGATGAGCAACTATTGGGTGGATAAAATACCTTCAAAATTGGGTAAAGAGTTTGTAAAAACACATCATTATTCACACGGTATTCACAACGGACCAATGACTTATGGGATGTTTGACGGTTTGGATTTGGTTGGGGTGTGTGCATTTGCAAACCCTTGCAGTGAAGCTGTATGTGCAAGCGTGTTTGGTTTAGAGCATAAGAGATCAGTTACTGAACTTCATCGGCTGGTGCTACTAGATGAGGTGCCTAAAAATAGTGAATCTTGGTTTATAGTTCGAGCATTGAAGGCACTTAAAAAAGATCGGCCTAATTACAATGCAGTTTTATCATTTGCTGATGCAACTGAAGGACATTTGGGAACTATTTACCAAGCAACAAATGCTATTTACACAGGCACTTCAGGCAAGGCTACATTTTATTTAGATCAAGATGGCAGACTTAGGCACCCACGCCAAAATGGTGTCAATATAAAACCTGCCGATGCAAAAGAAATGGGCTGGCAACCAGTCAAACGCGAAGGCAAACATAGGTACTTATATTTACTGCCTAATGGTAAGAACCATAAGAAAACATTGTTAAAGCAATTGCAATTAGAAAGTAAGCCGTATCCAAAGGGGGCAAGTGAATGAGTGAACTACTACCAATCGCCTTGCGATTTCTTGCACAAGGAATTTCAGTAGTTCCAGTTGCCAATGATGGTTCCAAACGGCCTGCATTTGCTTGGCAGCGGTTTCAGCAAGAGTTGCCCATTGCAGATGAATTGTTGATGTGGTTCAAAGATGATGTTAATGGCATTGGTGTAATTACTGGCAAGGTATCAGGCAACTTAGAGATGCTTGAACTTGAAGGTCGCGCCGTAGCTCAAAAGATGCACCTTGATATTGCAGAGATTGCAAACAATTCAGGGCTTGGCGATTTGTGGCAGCGCCTCAACGCTGGTTATGTCGAAATCACACCTTCAGGTGGGCTTCATTGGCTTTACCGCGTATCAAACGGCGAATTGCCAGGCAACACAAAGTTGGCACGCAAGCCTGGCGAAAATGGCGGGGTTGATGTTTGGGCAGAGACTCGATCTGAAGGTGGATTTACCATTACCGCACCTTCAGGTGGCACTACCCACCCAAGCGGGGGCAATTGGACACTTATAGGTGGCTCAATTGAAACCATCCCGACAATCACAATGGAACAACGGGCCGCGCTTCACAATATCTTTGCAATGTTTGATGAGATGCCTAAAGCTGAATCCATCCAACAAGAAGTTGCAACAAAGCACGATGGCATCCTGACACCTGGCGATGATTACAATTCCCGCACCACTTGGGAAGAATTGCTACTGCCTCTTGGCTGGAGCGTTGTCTATCGCAAGAGCGAAGCAACGATTTGGCGCAGACCAGGCAAAGCCGAAGGCATATCGGCCACCACCAACTTCAACGGCAACGATAAGTTCTATGTATTCTCAACATCAACGCAATTTGATGCAGAAACTTCATATTCCAAGTTTGCTTTTTATGCAACACTCAAACACGGCGGAGATTTCAAGGCAGCAGCCAACGATCTGCGAAATCAAGGCTACGGGGCGCAGGGGCTGAATTCTTTTGATTTAAGCAATAATCTGATGCCAGCAAATGCCCTACAGACCCCGCCACAAGCCACACAAGGCGATTTGGCAGAGGATGAATCAAGTTGGAAACCAATCCAACTAAAGGATTACTATGACGGCCTATTTGCCGCCCCAATTGCAACCATTCTGAAGCGCTCAGATGGTCACGGCCTTATTTACACTGGCCGAGTTCATTCCATTTACGGTGAATCCGAATCGGGTAAATCCTGGGTTGCTCAGATTGCCACCGCAGAATGTCTCAAGGCTGACAAAAAGGTTATCTATATTGACTTTGAATCAGATGCTATTGACATTGTGAACCGACTCAAGGCGCTAGGTGTCAGCCGTGCCAACCTTTTGCAATACTTCACCTACATCCGCCCTGACGGTCCACGCGATGCCGATGACCCTTACTGGCAGGCTATTCTTGAAGCTGATAGCGCTGAACTGATCATTATTGATGGTGTCACCGAATCCCTGACAATGTGGGGTGGCGAGACAAAAGATAACGATGCCATCACCCGCTGGATGCGCATATTTCCAAGAACAGTAGCCACCGCCAGTGGCGCTGCCGTTGTGCTTATTGACCACATTACAAAGAACGCAGAAACACGCGGGCGGTTTGCCATTGGCGGGCAAGCAAAACTTGCCACCATTGATGGCGCTGCCTATCTCGTAGAGCCATTAGAGGCGTTGGCACCAGGGCGCACGGGAACGCTGACAATGAGAGTTACTAAAGATCGCCCTGGGTTCATCCGCAAGATTGCAGGTATGTGGCGTAAGTCAGATAGAACCCAAGAGGCTGCCATTTTTACCATTGACTCGACTAGGGCGCAGATGGAGTATGTGATTGGGGTTCCAATGCCTGAAGATGAATTTGAGGCCAACAAGGAATTCAAAAAGCTGAAAGAGATTGCCGAGTTCATTCACAACCATCCTGGGGCAAATCGCAGGTCAATTCAGGATGGTGTCAGCGGCACAAAGGATGCAATTGGGGATGGAATCACAAAGTTATCCACAGGCGGCTGGATTGAGAATAAGGGCAATGACAGGTCATTTGTCCTATATATCACCGATGCTGGTAAGGAACATTTTGATTTTGTGGATGCCCAAATCACACATTTGGTGGTGAACTAAGGTGTTCCACCTGTTCCTTTTGTGTTCCTTTTTAAAAAGAGGAACACAGGCAGAAATGAGCGTGATCGGTGTTCTTCCTGTTCCGTATCTATATAGATACGGAACAGGGAACACCATCATTATCGGGGGTGGAACGACTATATGAGCGAGTTAGATTTCAAACCAATCAACTGCCGAAAGTGTGGGAATTTGGTGTGGTCAGGGGTGTCAGCAACTAGCCGTTGCGATGTCAAACTTGATACAGACCGACTCAACATTGTTCAGGAAATTGAAAAGTTATCCACAGGCATTGGAACCTACCAAATCCACCGAACCAGCCAATCTTTTGAAGCTACCCGTAGGACAACAACCCGAATGGGTGCCAAAGAGCCAATCGTTCTTGCCACCCACACCTGCAGGTCAATGACCATCTTCGTATCAGAGCCACCCGAATATTTCCCACGACCACAAACCACAACAACCAGTGAGGTGCCATTTTGAACTGCAACATTTGCCAACGCCCAACAGATGCAACCACCTGCCGTGGATGTCACAAGGCAATCATTGGGTGGCTAATGGCAATTCCGTTCTTGCGCCGAGAGGCTGAAGATTTTGTAGCACCTGGGCGATCAGGCAGTGGCACCGTCAGCGCCGAGCGCAGTATTGGTGTCAATGTCAATGCGCTGGATTATTCAATGGCCAATGAGTTGCTAGGCATTTTGCATAGTTGGGAGTCAGAGATTCGTAGCGCACGGCAGTTGACACCGCCTGCGTTGCTGAAGAAAGAATCAAGCATTGACCAAGAAGTTCAGGTTGCCTGCGACTTTCAGATTGCCCACCTTGATTGGACACTAGGCCAGGATTGGGCAGCAGATTTCTATGTGGAGATTAAAGAGCAGCACGCAAAGGGAATGGCTGCTGCCAAGCAATTTGTTGAGCAACCCCGCCGCATCCCATGCCCAACAGATGATTGTGGCAAGTATGTAGTTATTGATGCTGAAAACCTTATGCAAGATGTGACTTGCTTTGGGTGCAAACAATCCTGGACTGTATTGCGCCTTGTAGCTTTGGCAATGTCTAATCCAAACCGTAAGTTCTTCTTGGATGCAGAGGCAATTGCATTATGGCTTGGCATTACCCAACGCCAAGTGCATAAGATAATCAAGGCCAACAACATTGAACGCCGTGGCAGTTTGTATGACTTATCAGCAGTCATTGCCAACAGATAAAACTTGACACAAAGTTCTAAATCGTTTGCTACACTTTCGTTAACAGGTATTGCCATCCACTTAATCAGCCCAGCCAATAGGTTTGGGCTTTATTCATTTATGGGATAGGTATGGATACCGAGACAATACAAGAGATAGATGAGGCGTTAGCACACGCCGTAGATACACGCTCCAAAACAATTGATTCTAAGAAACACATCGTTGATAAATTCATTGACGATTTACTTGATAGCCGATTGGAGCTAACTAAATGTTGAGCATTGCAGTTAGCATTGGTGAAGTATCAACAGACATAATGACAGACCAACAGATGTCATTTGAGGGCATTGAAACATTATTGACAAGAGCGACTGCATCAACACTTGAAGCATACAATCGTTACTTTGTCTCAATGGAACAATATGAAAGTTCCTTAGAGGATGATGACGAATAACACGCAAATTTGTAAGAAGTGCAATATAGATAAACCTTTAACAAAGTTTCATCACGATAAACGAACACCTAACAAAAGAAGAACTACTTGTAATGATTGCAGAAACCATCACAAAAGAGTTACCAACATTTCATCAAGTCATAGAAAAGATTTGCTTGAAGAACAAAATAACTCTTGCGCTATTTGTGGAATCAACGAAAACGATACAACAAAAAGATTAAGTGTTGACCATAACCACGAAACTAATCAGGTGCGTGGTTTATTGTGCAATAGTTGCAACTTAGGATTAGGTCAGTTCAAAGATTCAGTTGTGTTCTTATCGTATGCAATAGAATACTTGGAGCGTTACGATGGTATTGCCTAGACCGTGTGCAGGATGTGGTCGAGTAGTGCGAGCAAGTAGATGCTTAGAGTGTCAGCGCATTAAGGATAGGGAGCGGCCTACCCGTAGCCAGCGTGGTTATGATTACCAATGGAACAAGCTAAGCAAACAGTTACGAGAGCAACAACCTTTCTGTTCTGTTCACAATTGCACAAATAAAGATTTAACTGTTGATCATATAATCCCACTATCCGAAGCACCATGGTTGAAATTAGAAATCACCAACCTGCGCGTGCTATGTCGCTCACACAATTCACAAAAAGGCAACAGATAGCCCCGTGGCAATCCCCCGTACGGGTACAAAGTTGCTTAAGCGTGCGCGGTATAAAC
>Ga0214919_10001948_pt1 | contig 33157 bp, 35 predicted proteins | sample LL1503_MetaG_FD_177994 | JGI IMG/M metagenome (GOLD analysis project Ga0214919, IMG submission 177994) | Freshwater microbial communities from Lake Lanier, Atlanta, Georgia, United States - LL-1503 | ecosystem: Environmental > Aquatic > Freshwater > Lake | place: USA: Georgia | collected... | reverse complement strand
AGTGGCAGACAGTGGCAGACAGTGGCAGTTATGGCAGTTATGGCAGACAGTGGCAGTTATGGCAGATGGGGACAAAAACGCACTTATTTAGAGTATTTTTATATAGCATTATATTAGTTATTATATATTATGTCTATGTCTAAACAACCTTCGAATTTGGATCGGGGCAGTCAAGATACTATTGGAAGTGATGATGATGATGATGATTGGTTTAATAGCAATAATAATAATAATAATAGTAGCAGCAGCAGCAGTAGCAGCAGCAGTAGCAGTAGCAGTAGCAGTAGCAGCAGCAGTAGCCGTAGCAGTCCTAGACAACGAAATATTCTCACATATACAGTTGCTCATGGTGCTACAATTATACCCGATATAACATCTCTAGCTGGATTAATAGCATATTTACGAAGACAAAAAAATGAAACAGACCATTTGAACTATTTAAGTAAAATATATGATTTAACAATTGCTCCAGTAGGAAATGTATGTGTAATTCATAGCCTCCCTAATGACAATTTTAGTAGAATACAACAAGCATTAAGGTTTCGCGATAGTGTTATTAGTAATACAAGTAATAATGAATTTGTGTTAGATGATAGACGTGGATTTGCTAGTAGAATACATAATATTGCTCGAGAAGATGCTGAAAAAAAATTTAATGATTTTATTAAATTTATAGAAACACATAATGTACATAATCCTGAAGCATTTCCAGTTCAAACATTATTGTCTCCATCTACACCTCATGTAAATAAATTATCGTCGCTTATAGAATTATCAGGTAAGTCAAGTAATGATTTATTAAATATTTTTAATGCGAATAAAAGAGATGTTCGTGTCGGAAGTGATAATTTTTCTGGTATATTTATATACATTTTACAAAGCCTTGATAAGACATTTTATTTCGCTAAAAAAGATGGTTTTTTTAACATAGCTGATGAAGAGGAATTAATTAACATTTTTGACAAAATGGATCCACCAATAATATTAAGTAATTCGGCTGGTAAGCTGATTACAGGCATAGAATTAGCATACACATTTAGTGATTTTATTTTATATTGGAATGAGCGGGCAGATGTAATAGCTGAACCAAGGTTAAAAGTAGAATGTATTATTACATCATATATACCAAAGGGCTTCCTTAAAAACCCAAAGCCCAAATTTATGTTGACTAACCTAAATTCAATGTGTATGTATATACTTGTAAATATTGTATTTGATTTTTTATTAACAAAAACAGCTAATCCAGATGATGTTTATGAAATAACTGATTTTGATACATATTTACAAGAACTAAATTCAAAAGATTCAAAATGCTTTAATGTTACCACAGCTTGTCGTAGCCTTGACACAACTTCCGGGATGAAATTATCTACAGCATTAATAAATGATATATCAGAATATATTAGACTAACTACTCCAACTAATACACAAAATGAATTGGAATCTGATATTGAAAATGAACAATCTGAATTGCGTAGTCTTGGGGTAACAAGTGCTGAACTAGAAGGGTTATTAGAAGGATTTGATGACGACGGAAAACTAACATTAGATGATTTGGCTACAAATGTGTCTAATAAACCTCTTTTAAGAAAAGCAACTCAAGAAGACCTTAGATCACATATGGCTGAATTAAGAGTACAATTATCGATCCAGGCGCCAAGTAAAGCAGAAGTTCAGAAGTTTAATGAATCTCAAGGCCAACTAGGAGCACCAAAGGAACCAGCAAAAACAAGAAAAAGACAATTTGAATTAATTGGTGGGAACCGTAGAACAAAAAAGAAGAAGAAATCTAAAAAATCTAAGAAAGCTAATAAAGCTAAGAAAGCTAAGAAATCTAATAAATCTAAAAAATCTAAGAAATAATAAGATTACCCAAAACACACGTATTTATATAGCATTATAGTAGTTATAGCAGAGTCAAAATAAAAAACATTATTTAATTAAATACAAATATACAAATATACAAATATACAAATATACAAATACAAATACAAATATACAAAGTTTGGATCAACCTTTTCAAAGGTTGAAGGAAGACACAATATCTCTCTTCGACTCCTGAACCTTACTCACATACTTCTCCAAAGTAATAGGCATAAATTCCTGCCCATCCATCTTGTCAAACCCCTCCATTTCAAATCGAAACACATTCACATCAGATTCCTGACCAATTCGATGACACCGCGCAACCGCCTGATCCTCAATCGCCGGATTCCAATGTGGACTGACAAAGTAAATCTCACTAAAGAATTTCTGTAAATTCAGACCCTCACACCCGGTCTGAATTTGTAATATAATCGCATCCGCAGCCTGACACAACTTTTTAGTAGAACCACTATTACGCCCATCATATGTTACAACATTCTTTAGACCACCCTTTAATAACCGCGACGCAATCATATCGATCTCATCGATGTAATGACAAAACACAATCTTACCTTTACCATTATCCTTTCGATCCAACATCAACTTAACAACCGCATCCAATTTACTCGTATATTCCAACGCATCCAAATACATACCAGTCTTATCCGCCTCAACACATCTCTTAATTGGCTCTTTCATTAGAGCCGGCAAAACGCAACTCTGTCTGGCACGTAACATTGCCATCAACATAATGATTTGACTTTTACTATTGCCTTTATTACCAATTAAATCAGCAACAGCTTGCCCCTTGGTATAAGAGACCCCACTCTGGTTCGGTATAAGCGAGTGAATTTCTTCCGACAACATCTTCTCATTCAAGCTTTTCCATGGCACAACAATATTCTGAATATTAACCGGAGGCAATTCAATGCCAACATCGACCTTCGTCCGACGTAAAACATGATTATCTATAATTAGAGACAGATTATCAACATTTTTATAGAAACTCTTATCAAAGCCCAGCATATTACACAAGCTATAAAAGTCAGACCTCTTGTTTTGAATAGGAGTACCAGAAACCAGCCATTTAATAGGAGCAACAATCTTCTTACAAGCAATAAACCGAGCAGTCTTTGAATTGCGCAAATGATGCGCCTCATCAAATATAACACGATCCCAATGAATATCGAACAAGTAATTCTTCTTTGATAACAATGTATTATAACTTGTAATAACAATACATATTTTGTCCTTTTTCAAGTCGTTCAAACCAATAGATCCCTTATTTTTGCCATAGTAGATTAGTGCGTTATGACCGGAGCATTTATATATTTCATTTGACCATTGTTCAATCAAAATGGGCGGCACAATGATGATCGTTTTTGGAACAAAGTTTGTAAACATGGTACCGATCATTAGGATCGTTTTCCCAAGACCCATTTCATCCGCGATGATACCGCCTTTACAACTTCTATCTTTATCAGTATTATTATTCATCTCATTGTTGACACACCATTTGACACCATTATACTGATGTTCTTTGAACCCAAATCCGGACTTAGTTAATAACATGGAGAATTTCTTGAAATCCAATACACGCTTCTTTATAGCCGCATCTATAACAGAAGACACAAAGTTCTTAGCAAATGAGTTCATTTTATTTATTTATTTTATATATAACAAAATTTTATAATTATTTTTTAACTTAAAGTGGCGTAGGTTTACATTTAATATACCAAATAAATACATTGTAAAAAGTAATTCAATTTTTTTCCACCTTTTCCACCTTTGAAAAGGTGGAGCCAAACTTAACTAATATGAACCAAACTTAACTAATATGAACCAAACTTAACTAATATGAACCAAACTTAACTAATATGAACCAAACTTAACTAATATGAACCAAACTTAACTAATATGAACCAAACTTAACTAATATTAATTAGTTTGGCTCCACCTTTTCAAAGGTGGAAAAGGTGGAAAAGAATTGAAATTTAAAAAACTAATTAAAATATGATATAAAATATTTACTTACAAATCAATTAAATTAAATAATAAAATTCAAAACTGTAAAACAATGACCACCTTGACCGCAAACCAATTTAATATCCAAGTAGTAGTAGTAGAAGTCATCGAGTGTCCAATCTGTTTGTCAGAAATCGAAGGCAATAATAATAAAGTAACAACCGAATGTGGTCATACATTTCATTGTAAATGTTTGATGACCAATGTAGCGCATAATGGATTCGCATGTCCATATTGTAGATCTGTGATGATAGATGATGTATATGATTCGGAAGACGATGAAGACGAAGACGAAAATAGAGAAGATGATGAAGATGAAGACGAAGAAGTCGATGACGACAGCGTATCTGTAGCAGGCCCAGGATTAGAATCTCATCTGCTAAGAGGCATGAGATGGATGTTTCAGCGAGTTAATAATGATAATGATTATAATGATCATGATGATGAATCCGTATGGGAAACAGATTCGGAGGCATCAGAAGAGACAGGAGCAACAGAGGCCGATTATAACGATAATTTAAATATCAATGATATTAATGATATTAATGATAATAATTTGTATAGAGATGATGATTATCATGAGGATTTATATAGAGATGATCATGGTATTGTATAAACTTAACATAAACTTAACATAAACTTAACATAAACTTAACATAAACTTAACATAAACTTAATAAAAAATTAATTAATTTTTTTTATTAAATATACAAACATACAAATATACAAACATACAAATATACAAACATACAAATATACAAATATACAAACATATAATATTTTTTTTTCAAAAGTAGATGAAGTGGATTTTTGCTCTACTTTTTTTTCAAAAAGTAGATGAAGTAGAATTAATATTCATCTACATCCGGATCATAATCAGAATCACTATCTCCTTCCAAGTCTTCGTCGTCTTCCAAGTCTTCGTCGTCTTCCAAGTCTTCGTCGTCTTCCAAGTCTTCCTCCAAATCATCCTCAAAGTCCTCTTCCAAATAATCCTCTTCCAAATAATCCTCTTCCGTAATAGACGACTCCGTAATAGTCTCCCATTCAGAGTCGACCATCGTCGATACAAGCGTTACAGAATTAGCCTCTCTCTTTTTCTTAGTTAGCTCAGCAATGACCGCATCCCGATCAGCCAAATCGGCCTTCAGTCGTGTTATGAAGCTATCCATGTTTTCATTATCATCATGAATCATTTTAAGAAACATAATCGTAACACTTATCGACGAAACCATAAATGCGATCTCAACCCATTCATTACCGTGAGTTAATGAATTCCAAAACATAGTTCCCAAATAATAAACACCCCCAAGTGCTTTATGACCAATCGTAAATACAAACTGGGAACAGCAGATAATCGCCATAATCTTGAAATAAACATAAATAGTGAATAACTTTACAATAATACCGAAAATTACACCGACACCACCGACGATAACATTTGGCGCTTCATTTAGATTAACAAACATATTATCCTTAGCATTAACGTTAACAGAAGCAGAATGAACATCATTATTAATAGCGGGATTAACAGCGTTGGCAAAGATGAACATTTTATTTAATAAATTAGTTGGGTTTATTGGTTTATTGGTTTATTGATTTTATTTTTAGAAAGGGGTTATTTAACAAATTATAAAAGCATTTTAATATACAAAATAAATTTCAATTTTTTCCACCTTTGAAAAGGTGGAGCCAAACCAACTAATATGAGACAAACTAATTAATATGAGACAAACTAATTAATATGAGCCAAACCAACTAATATGAGACAAACTAATTAATATGAGACAAACTAATTAATATGAGACAAACTAATTAATATGAGACAAACTAATTAATATGAGACAAACTAATTAATATGAGACAATTCTTAAATTTGGTTCATATTAGTTAGTTTGACTCCACCTTTTCAAAGGTGGAAAAGGTGGAAAAGGTGGAAAAGGTGGAAAAGGTGGAAAAGGTGGAAAAGGTGGAAGCGGGAAAAAATTGAATTACTTTTTACACAATAAAAATATACTATAAATACATCAAATACATCAAATACATCAACTTAAAAACTGTAAACTTAAACTCCCCCGTAAACTTAACCCCATGTCGCAATTTACGCTTAAGAATTTGCGAAAATTATTTAAAAATGTGCCGCGAGTAATAGACGTATCGCTATTAGAGTCCATTACTGATACAAGTTTCTTATTGGATCTTGAAACCCAGTACGATAAATTCCTAGAAACAAATCTACAATTATTACAGCTATATAATTTTATCGACGAACTTTTAAATGTAAGAGATTTCATTTTGATCAAGTTGAACCGCGCAAAGCGTGAAGCGCAAATACGGAAACACAATGAGGAGTTCCAATATAGTAATAGTAATAAAAAAACATCCAAAGTCCAAATAGAATACATCTGTGGCTGCCAACAAATAATATTTTGTAAGAAGCAATGCCATCATTATTGTAACGCACATTTGGATCTTCTTATGAAAAAGAATATATTGGTAGATGAACTCTCCCTGATCGAGACGGAACTAACAAACATATCCCTACAACAGAATATAAAGCATATTGAATATTAATAATAATAATAATAATAATAATAAATAATAAATTTTAACCCTTTACCTTAATTTAAACGTACAAGATCTTTTTTATTGTAACGAATTGGATAACACATTAAACCATTTGGTCTCTTTAAAAAATATACCCCACTTAGCAGTAATAAGAAGAACCCACCCAAACAAGAAGAATAGCAGAGACGATTCAGAAGTAATAGGTTTCTGGTGTCCAGGTCTAAAATGATAAATTAATAATATAGACATTGAAGCAATAAATATAAACTCAGTACGCTGTTTCCAGTAAAGAAGTTTAGCATCAGTTATAGTCATATTTATACCTATACTTTTAGGTAAATGCGTAAGCACTACATATCCGAGAGCTGACAATACAAATATTATTTTAATAAAAACAATAAAAAATATAAAAAAATCAAAGGTGGTTTCTAATTTCATGATATATATATTATACAATAAAAAATATTATACAATACAAAATAAACAATACAAAACTTAGATCTTAAATAAGCATTAGCTGCGGTTTGTTGTTTCTCGGCTCAAATAACGCATGTAATAAGCCATGCGTACCAGATAAAGTACCAATTATACATAACAGACTAATTTTTTGGTAAAGATTTAAATGTCGAATTTCATTGAAATGTGTAACTATCATAAAAAATATAATTAGCAGTATAAATCCAGTTATTGCTAAGGAATAAAAAGAAGGAAATACTAACACATTATTCATTTGATATATATTATAAATATTTTATATTATATATTATATAAAATATATTATATATATTAGAGAATCTAAAATGTCAAAATACGAAGAACTAACCTTGATAGCTGGTATTTTATCAATAACTGCCTTTTCTTTTTTAGTACATCATGTTTATGTAACAAAACTAACAGATAATTTAACATATTTATGGATCGGATTAAACCTAGTGGCACAAGCTTTACTATTTACATATGGCAAAATAAATAACGTGTTTGGAATATACTTTTCAGCAACAATAATATTCACAGGAATTATTTACATCATGTATGTAAAGGTAATGTATAATGATACTAATAAAATTGTCGATGAATTAAAGAAAAAGGATATTTTAAATGAATAAATAAATTAATAAATAAAATAGTTAATGAATAAATTAATTATTTATGTTATAAACAATTTAAAGAGATAAATACTTATATATACTGGGGACTAAGGGCAAAGGGGAAAGCGAAGGGGAAAGCCAAAGGGGAAAGCCAAAGGAAGAAGATGATCCAATAAATATTATTTACTGCTCGTTATCATTATTCCTAATAAAAAAGAAATTATTCTTTCATACATATATGTGATGTTTTCTACTGGTCTCATAGTGTAGCGGTTAGCACCACAGACTTTGAATCTGTTAACCTGGGTTCAAATCCCGGTGAGACCTTATTTAATTAAATATTAATTAAATATTAATTAAATATTAATTAATATTTTACATTATAAATCTTGTATCATTTTACATAACAATAATTTCGCATTTACAATCTTATATTTATTTACAATAACTATAAAAAACAAATATTCGAATATACCAATTAAAATAATAAGTTGAATAGTCCGAGATGATGCCAACAAAAAGTCAGAATTATTCCAATAATAAAAACTAAATGAATTATTTGAAATCGTCATATTATTACATTTAAGGTTAAGATTCAATGGTGATCCAGCTCGTTCAATATCCAATTCCAGGTCAATTGGTTCTATTTCAAATGAAAACGCAGAATTAGTATTAGCGTTATTAGAAGCATTATTATTAGATAAAGAAGAAGTAGTATCTGTCTTTTTATAAATTAAATCAATATGATTAACACTTCCAAATGACACCAATGATGATGTCGAATTATATGTAATCTTTTTATCCTTGCTATCAGTACCCTTGATATCCTTACTATTATAAAACGCTCTATAAGTAAGAGCTAAATCTTTTATAAAGAATAAAAACAACAGAATATTGATCGAAATAATATATATAAAACAATAATTCCACAATTTTGAATTATCATTATCCAGCTGGTCCTGCGACAAGTCGCATGTTTTGTCGTAATTATGTGTATTGATATTACTAATATTATTAAATAACATTATAACCAAATCATCATCATATTTCGAAACCATTTTATTAATAGAAAACATATCATAGACTAATTTTTTCTCATATGGCAAAATGTAATAAATATAAAATAGGATTTCGAATTCTGTGAAAAAATATAAATGTATGAAATGATGAACAAATGACATTATTATTAAGATCAAACATAATAAATATATATTTTTTACATGTTTTCACAGAATTTGAAATCATATATTATAAGTTTTCTAATAAAACAATTTAAAGAGATAATTATATAGATATATGGAGGTCTCCGATAGCTCAGTTGGTAGAGCACACGACTGTTAATCGTGCGGTCACAGTTTCGATCACTGTTTGGAGAGTCAATACAAATTTATATAAATCTAATAATTTATATAAATCTAAAATAAAATATATAAATCTAAAATAAAATATATAAATCTAAAGTTTGGCTCCACCTTTTAAAGGTGGAATTATTGAAAGTGCTTAACACACTCCCACAACTTAGCAGATTCATCCAAAGTAAATGCTCCTCTCTTTTGAGCCAGATTCAAAAATGTAACAATAAGCTGTAATGCCTCATTTTGATTACCAACTTCAATATCAACAAGGCGTGTCTGCTTTTTCTCTCCAGATGCCGACGAAATTTGAGTAGTAGAATTAGACTCCATTATATATAAAATACATGAATCATTTTTAAATACTATTTTCAATAAATATTTAATCAAATCAAATCAAATCAAATGAAATGAAATCAATCAAATCAAGTAAAAAATTGAACAATAAAAGAATAAAGATTTAAGTACAATTACAGAATAGAATATAATAAAATGAGTACAAATTCATCAGAAGATACAAATACAAATGCGTTATTGGAACACGCCACATTATCATTTCATAATAAAATTCCAAAATCAGAAGACAATGACGTACATATATTCGGAATGATCGAATTAAAAGCAGCAACTCTTAACCGAATACTAGTAAACAATTTGGAACTCTATTTGAATATAGATATTTCAGGATCCATGGATGATCTTTGTAAGGATAAAAGAAGCAAGATGTTTCATATTCGCAATATTATACAGAACCTGTTAAAACAATTATATAAACTCAAGGAAACGAATATCGCAGTTATAGTAAAAGGATTTGAAAGCACGATACATGATATTTTAGACATAGAGAATATAATCAGTTTATCAGATGAAACCTTTAATGATGAAGTGATCGCCAAAATTGGACATTTGTTCCCATTGAATCTAACAAATATAGAGGCGGCATTAAAGGTAGCTACGATACATATGGACCAAGCACAAGCGCAAGCAGTAGCACAAGCGCAAGCAGTAGCAGTAGACCAAGTAAAAGAAACAAAGAAATTACACATATTATTAACCGACGGAAACGCAACAGAAGGCCGATCCGATCCCATTTATTTAAAGACTCTTATGCCATCCAAATGCGCAAATATTATACTAGGTCTCGGCACTGATTACGATGCCCGAGCATTACGAATAATATCCGACAACAATTTCAAGCATATTAATGAAGCAGAAACTGCCGGATTTTGTGTCGGAGAAATAATTCATGCGTTTGTGTACGAAGCGCTCAAAGATGTAGTAATATCAGTAACAAATGGAGTAATATTTAATTACAAAACAAATACATGGAGCAGCGAATTGTGTGTGGCAAGTATCGCCTCAGAGCAGACCAAGAATTATAGCATAATGTCTGCTACGCCGGATAGTGTAATTGTAAAAATCCGTTGTACTTCAAATGGAGTCCCATTTGAGCATATTATTTCAGAAAATATAAAAACAGATCTAACAATGTATCATTTCCGACAAGAAGTAATGGAATTATTATATAAAGCATCTGAAGTGGAGCAGTCTATTAGTGAGACAAATAGAGGAAATTATATGCGAGATTTAAATATATTAATTAATGACTTAAAGGATGATTCCGACGATTTAGATGATATATATAGAACTAAAGAAGAGATCGAATATAAAGAAAAGAGTAATCTTGATGTAACTAAGGCCAAGCGACAAAATATAAAGAGACAAATGAAGCAGCAATTAATCCGAATCTTACGATATATGGAGCAAAATAATTTAAATGATGATCCGTTTTACATAACACTTTGTATGGATATAAAAGTGGCATTTGAGAGCATTGGTAAAAGAAATGCTGATGTATATATTTCATCCAGAATAACATCACAAGGACATCAGGAATCATATACATGTGACACAATTGATAATGAAGAAGTAGAAGAAGTAGAAGAAGTAGAAGAAGTAGAAGAAGTAGAAGAAGTAGAAGCAATTGATAAAGAAGCAATAGGAGAATCTGATATTAATGATGACGAATTACTTTCCAAATTCAATTTAAGTATTCGTCAAACAATGAATTCGCCGTATTCCACACCACAACAAGTGAGTTTAATGCGTGGAGTCAGTAGTATGTCAGATAATGAAGAAGAAGAAGAAGAAGATGAATAAAATAGATTTACAAATTCCATAATTTGTACCAAACAGGACTAATTCCAGATCTATCCTTAGTATCTAATTTAAAAGGACATGAATATTTTGGATCCTGATTAATCGCGACACATGGGTTACATGCTCCATTTACAAAACTAAACCCAGTAACCTCATTGGGAATATCATCATCTTTAATAGTAACAGTTGTACTATTTTTGTAACCATTCCATAAATTATATCCAGAATAAACAGTCTTTTGTAACACAGAATTATGAATATCATTTGAGCATTTAATTGTATTTTTTACAGGCATAGTTCCAGTGCGTCCGGCATCAGCACCATAAATCAAAAACTGACCCTCTTTGGCATTCCATCCAAGAAGCAGTTTCACTGCCATTTCATTATATATTTTCATAGCAGAATCAAGAGCAAGCCCCGGATCAATCTTAATCAATGGACTTTGCTCTACAGCAATAGTATACATGTCTTTGATGTCATCAGCCCAAGGCCAATATCCTGTTTTGAGTAAGGTTTCAGCTTCATCGGCTGATGCTTGTCTCTGAAGAACATACATGTCATATTGATAGTCATTTTTATTAACCGTTGATTGATAAAGTTTAAAACGCTGAATCAAATCTTTTGGCCAATATGTAACATGATCTGAGTTATCAAAACCTTCATTTACAGATCCTATCCCGGATCCGAATCCGAATCCTAATCCTGATCCGAATCCTAACCCGATCCCTAACCCAATTATTAAAATCATGATAAGCAATATATATTTTTTATAGTTATATTCCATCCTAAAATATAACTATAAAATTAAATAATCAATAAATGATCAAGGAGTCATAGTAGTCGACAAATGTGAAAATCTAAATAATAAGAAGAAGACAATAGCCAATCCAAATGCCAACATAGTATTATACATCCCCGCCAAAATAATTAATCCAAGTAGGATAAAATTACCTAAAGCTGTATTAAATAGACTAACAAATAAACTAGGAATTACAAACATTATAAGCCACAGAACAATCAATAGTGAAATTAATCCAACAACAAGATTCACATTTTTTGAATCAAATATTTCAGCAAACATTATCTAATCTAATCTAATATAATATAAATTCAAAAATGAAATTCAAAACTAATTCAAAACTAATTCAAAACTAATCATTTAAATGCCAGTGGATCCAATTCCTCCGCCTCCGCGACTAGTACTTGGTCCCAGCGCTTCAATTGAGTCCACAATTTCTACATAAATTGGAACTAAACTAGGCGCACATATTTGTAAAAGTCTAGTAAATTTAGAAGTACAATAATCGCTATTATCAGTAGCCATATTAATATCACTCCAAGAGCAGTCAAACATACCAATCAAATTGCCTCTGTATCCAGCATCAATAATCCCAGTAGAATTAGCCAAACGCAAAGGTGTTTTTGAAAGACTAGACCTAGGATGCGTGTAAAATCCAGTAAAAAACTCCTTGTTCTCGCCATGTAAATTCAACATATGAATTTTAGCGCAGCATTTGATTTTAAAATCAACCTTATTAACCATGACATTATTCCTCCCTGCCATTACAAAATGTGTATTCGATGGTAAAAACATGTCAAACCCAGCATCAAAAAAATGTGGATCATTCATAATTTTATGATTATGATCATCCGCGTAACTTAAATACATATTCTTCAAATCTAAGTCATCACTATCGACAAATATTTTTAAGTACATAAATTTGTCATGATGTGTGCTATTAACCAGCACATTTCTGAAACTATTAAATGCGTAAATATTAGAGTAATTGGCAGAAACAAATGACATAATTATAATTATAGTTATAATAATAAGTAGTCTTTAAATGAAAACAAAAAATGAATAAATGTGTTCTTACCTTGTTCTTACCTTGTTCTTACCTTGTTCTTACCTTGTTGTCCGACCATTCTTCATTGTCCACCGCAAAATTCAGAAGCCTTCTCAAAAATATCAGCATTATTCACTTCGATATGTGTCATAGTAGTTCGACATAGCGCACAGCGAGGTTCAAAATCGTCCGTCTTCTTATGCTTTTTCAACGTAGTCACAATACAATCCGCACAAAACTGATGCTGACAATTCAACTTAACAATATCAACACATTTAATTTCATCATTTAGACAAATACAACAGGACATGTCTGCGCCTGCGCCTGTATCCATATCCATATCCATATCCATATCCATGTTATTGTCAACAGATTCACCCGCTAGTATAACATTTATATTATATTTATTATTACTGTTATTATTGTTAAAAGGAATGAAATCGCCCGTTTGATCTTCATTCATAAGGTTCCGTATTAATGTAATAAATTCAGGATTAGGAACATAACTATATAAATCTCTTGTTCTCCTCTCCCGAATACGATTAGCCCTCGTTGATCTTATATTTGGCAAAGACATCATTTCAATATCACGATGTCTAATTGGCGTTGGTGTCCGATCAACTGTCCATGATATAACATCAAATGTGTCAGTGTCAGCGTCAGCATCATTGCCAGTGTCTAAAGATGAAACGGTTACTGAAATATCAGCAGCATCAGAAGCAGCTGAATTATTTTGATTTTGATTTAAATCTATATTTATATCGATATCCATATCAGACGCAATACTAATATTATTTATATCAATTTGTACTGTAAAATTATTATTCATTATGGTGTTAAGTTCTGTTGAAGATAGAACCCTAGTTGTTAATATTTTATAAATGTCCCAAACATCATTCGCATATTCTCTTTTATTGCGCCCAGATGAGGCAGATCCCATCGTAGTAACAGCAATAACCCTAAGCTCTTTTAAGGTAAATGTATTCATCACCCAGTTAACAAACCGATCTCTAATAACATCTTCATTTAAATGAAATAATCTACCTTGCTGATTAATCAAATGATAACCTTCAGTTATTTGCCGATCTAAAGTTATGATTAAAGGTGAATTACATTGACGTATATTGTGCTCGCAATTGCCGCAAAACGAGCAACGCCTATTTAATAAATTCTCAATATCCATTCTTAATGATGATGCCATTTTAATATTATGTTTTATAAAAATTAAACTAAAAACTTATTTTTCAATTTTTTATTCTGGCAAATATTTTGGAAGATAATCGATAACACAAACACAAACAATCGATAATCAATAATCGATAATCGATAACCAATTGTAAAAAATTGATTTATTAATAATATAAAAACATAATATTATATAATAATAATAAATCAATAACAATACTAAATGACCACAAATGACTTACACCATCTTCCCATAAATCAACCGAGTATGTGTATTCCACGCACTAATGATAATATAGATGAAAAACAAATAAGAGAAATATTCAATTTATTGAATTTGGGAGAAATAGATCATGTAGATATAATTGAACGTACATCAGACAAGGGTGAAAAATATAAGCGAGTATTCATCCATTTTATAAAATGGTATTATAATGATGATGCTTGCTCAGCAAGAACCAGACTGATTGATGGTAAGGATATAAAGGTTGTATACGATAATCCCTGGTTTTGGAAAATATCAGCAATCCGACAAACACCAAATCCAAAAGAATATAAGAGATAATTAATAAATAAATATTTTTCATCTAGATTAGATTAATTGAATTAGTTTACACCCTTGAAGATTTAAAACGGCACGCCTTTAGCATGCTGTAATATATTTAAGGGCAACTGTTACCGATAAATCAATTAATAAGGCAAACCTCTACGAGGTTTGTACCATTTTAAATGTTCGTCGGTGTATAATAATTTTTTTTATTTACTAACAATAACAATAACAAATAAATCCCATGATAATAATCGACAATAAAGCATATAAAATCACCAAACTAGGCGATTATAGTTATAGCCTCTATTCAAAAGGAGGATATAAATCCCAAATATATTCATCGTTATTAAAACCAGATATACTAACAAGTGCTTTCTTAGATCAGCGCAAAAACACCATATTTTTTACAGCAGAAATAGTACAGACATTAGAAGACTATTTACAATCGAATAAAAAAATGACGGAACCCGAATGTGTAAAGGTAATAATTACTTTATCGACTCAAATAAAATACCTAGAAGAAAATAACTATGTCATATATGGATATGATCTTAATGATATATTGGTTATAAATGGCAATACATTTATTATAGCAAACTCCAATTATATACTCCCCATACAAAATAACACATTTACATTCTACGATCCAAATGGATTCCCTTATTTTTCCAATCCAGAATTAATAAACCTAACAAATTTGCCCACCACAATACATTATAAATCAAGTTATTATAGTTTAGGTGTATTAATAACATTCCTATTAACAACTAAATATTTGTTAGTTAGTAAGGAAATAATTAACGATAAATCAATTGAGATGATCCTTAGACCATTTTTTTATAGCAAAATATATTGGTTTTTAAAGAGATGTTTTAATAAAAACTGCGAACAACGAGTTTTATTATACATATAATTGTAATTGTCCAAAGGCGCAAAGAAAATTATCTCATTTTATCATATATGTCAATCGCAACTTTAAAGAAAAAAACAACCAATTATATGTCGTCGCTAACAAAACGATCAGGTAAACCGCCTGGAGGCTATTGGCTCCCCCAAGGCCCATTTGGAACACCTGGATCGCTAACTTCGGTTATGTTAGCAGACGCGGCGACCAATTATGGAACATCTGGATTCTCTCTTCAGGGCTCGCATCGAAGCATTTCTGTTGGTCAGGACATGAAATTTAGTAAACAAGGTACTCGTTACAGAGGAATCCATGCTATTGGACATGGCGGCAGTAATGGTCGATATTTTAGAGCCGAGCCTGTTCTAAATGCCGGTCTAGGAATTGTAACAGTCACAGGCAACCAATGGGAATATATTAAACCATCTGTGTTGTCTACTTTTGGCATGTTGCGCAAGAGGTTTAGATGGGCAAATTCAGGACAATATCCGAGCAATTGGGTTCAGCCAGTTTATACGGGCAATCAAACAGATAGTGCTAGTCAAGGTCTATACATACATAATTTGAGCGCCAGCAGTGATTGTGTTATTGATGTAAATGATCAATCCAAATATATAGGACATACGGTCACATGTGGCTCAACTGATTGCCAAACAACGCCAGCAAGAGGATATACAATGAATCTGTTACAAGCCAATGCTCCTTATACAAAGTCAATTAAGATCCCCATTGATGCCAGTCAGCAAACATTGCGCATTCAACGCCGATGTACAAACCCGAGTCCGTGGCAAAAACCGTTCCCATATGCTGTACAAAATGGCACAGGCATTTTAACTGGAGGTATAGCAGTGACAAGTGTTGGCAATGCTTGTAATACATCAAACACAACGACAGTTCCGCCTGTTTGGTATACCGCAGAGAAACCGACTACTCGATAAATAAATAAATAAATAAATAAATAAATAAAAGTATTTGAAAAAACCAACTTAAAGACAATACCATATAATAATATGGTAGGTTAGGTTATAGCAATACAAATTCGTCAAAGAATTATTGATTCTATCATATAACCTATCGATTTTTTACCGATTTTAGCTCAGTTGGTAGAGCATTTGACTGTAGATGTCATAACTTTGTGAAAAAAAGTAATCAAAATGTCACTGGTTCGATTCCGGTAAATCGGAAAAAATATAATATAATTTGATCATACCAAATTATATCATATCATAATACATATTGTAATATATATATCAAAGTCTTAATTATCTAGCTCATAAAGCTTACGATAGTCGTCATAATATAAATCCTTGATATTATGTATATTCATCGCCTTGTAATTGTAATTCGCAAATGGATCCATCAAGTTCTTAATAAAATCATTCATTTTCTCTGGATCCTCAATATTGTTAAAATAACATAAACTAGATCGCTTCATCTCAGCATCTTTAATCTCCTGATGAAACATCTGATCTATGATTGAGAATGCTGATTTCAATAATATAATTTCCTGTAACAAATTACGCTTTCTTTCAAACAATTTAATAACAATTCTAGCAATAGATTTGATCTTATCTTTATTATTATTATTACAACTATCATTTTCATACAGATTCTTCAAATTAATGAAGTAGCGTATTTCATTCTTAACATTTGTTAGATCAGTGATGGTTTTTTTGCGCTGATCATCTATCCTTTTAATAACTGAGAATATATTTGTATTATAAATGACAGGATATCGCAGACGAACTTTGCGAGGGATAATAAACTGATTTGTCTCCTTTATTTCAGCAATTTTCTTTTCAACATCATCCAATTTTTGCTTCATTTCATTTTCGATTTCTATCTGTTTATCATCTATCTGTTTCTTTAAATTATATATTTCCTTGGCGGATCCTTTTTCAAAAACTAAATTATCGTATTCATATTTTAGCTTTTGTATATTATTATAACGGAATAATAATACAGACCCAGATGTAAACTCAACGCTGCTTTGTAGTTTGTCATATTGATGTGATGATATTTTATGCGCTTCGGATGCGGCATCCAATTTCAAATAATTTACTACTGCTAATAGAAATGATATTAGCGCATTTATAGAGGCAATAAAAATAGCACCCCATTTGTATGTTGTAATAAAAGATGTCAACACTGTCGCCGCGCTAGATAATAATATGGCCGGCATCATATACATATTTAAATGCGTTTCACAGAAGAATTTGGATTCCATGTAAATAATTTTATGCCCTTTCAAATAACTTGCTAGAATGTCCAAAGCGCAGCTATATTTATGATTAATATCGAAATAAGCCTTGTCGATCCTATATTCAACGTCTTTATATTCGAGTTTTTTAAATACAATATCCTGCTTGTTTAAAGCACCGATATTATTTAGTGTAACTAGGTTTTCATCTTCAGATGAGTAATTATTATCATCGTAATTTATATGAATCTTATTTTTGTTTGTCATTAGACCTTCTTCCATTGTAAAGATTTCATTTTCATGTACTTCAGAAACAATATTTGCTTCAGGTTGAATCTCTTCTGTTTTCAGATAAAGCGACATTGTTGCTGTTTGTTAGTATTAATCAACAAAATAATACTAAAATACTAAAATACTAAAATACTAAAATAATAACAAAATAATAAATAAAATAATAACAAATAATATAAATGTCATCAAAAACAGGGATCAAGGGGAGAGGTAAATATTTAAAAGGATGGTCAAAACAACAACCTGGGTATCATCAACGCACCACAATGAAGCGTAAATGCGGCAAAAAATGCTTCCTAGGACCAAATAATACATTCCCTATTTGTACAAAGAACACATGTAAAGTTAATAGAAAAGGAGTTTATGCGGCTTATATTAGAGCACGTGAACATAATACAATTAGTAACAGATCAAGAAAAACACGAAAGTATAGCAGGATCGCATCAAAAGCGAAGCGTCTATTAAAATAAATAAATAAATAAATAAATAAAAAATTGATTATTTTATTGAATAAAATAATCAAAATAATAAATAATCAATTAATCAAAATAATAAATTAATAAATTAATAATATAATAAAATAATAAAATAACATGAATAAATCGGTATCATTTATAAAATATTTGGATGAAATAAATACACCTGATAATAAATCATCTGTAGATACTTGGGATTTCTATATTGATATAGAAGATCCAAAAAGCATCACATTAAATAATACAAATAACCCATTAAAAATTATTAAACCAATTTATGATTATAATTTTATCCATGAGTTTACTGAAACCATGTTTGATATGGACATGGATACAAATGATACAAATATTATTACCAATACTCCAAATACCAATATCCAAACCAGAATAATAAACGTAATCAAAGACAGATTTTGTGTTCTTGGAGTATTAACAATATACATAATCAGTCTAATACATTGATAATTAATCTGTTTTATTCCGTCGTGTCCCAATATTTCGCCTAGATCGATTGTGTCGTTTCATAGTACTATTTTTCTCTTCAAATATTTTGGATAAATTTAAATGTTCAACAAATCCTATTTTGAGGAACTGGCGCGACGTTTTACACGCCAATGCTAATAATTTATAATGCGCGCTCTTTAAAAACGAGTCAATGCGTCGCCCCTGTTCCATTGTTTTAAATGGAATATAAAATGTATTAGGACCAATACCATATTTGCCAGTATAATCCATTTCATATTCTAATTTCGGAGATATAGCAAATATAACCGCCTTTCTTATTCCAAGTCCAACTGCTAATTCCAGTTTGTTAGTTCGTAGTTTTTTAGAACTAGTATAAATAACAGGATATTTAGTTCCATTATACAAAGACAATTGTTTGCCGCGATTATAAACCACAGCATTCTTCCTATTCCCAATATATTTTTTTAACAGTTTTTCAACATATAATGTCCAATTTCGCACAGGATTGACAGGTCTATCAAGTAATTTAAGTCTAAACTGATGGCCGTCAGTAGATTCAATCAAAGTGATAGCAGATCCAGGATCCTTCTTTTCAATAAAAAAATAACATACAATTTGTTGAATACCAGGGAAAAATGACTGATTTTCAGCATTGAAACTAACAAATTGTACATCATTTTTAATGAGTGTGTTATATCCAACATTGCCATTACCACTTAACATGTTATCAGGCACAACAAATGATAAATATCCGCCAGATTTTAGCATCTCAAATGATTTGAGAAATATGCGTTCATATAACTTACTTTTGCCACCAGAGCCTTCTTTAATAAAGCTATCATCTTGAAATGGGGGATTGCCTACAATACAATCGAATTTTATATTACTATTATCATTATTATCATCATTATCATTAAAATTATTAAAATCATGGAAAAATGTCTTATCAGATAAAAAATCAGAAGTAATAATGTTTGATTCTTTCCCAAAGATCTGTCGACAAATGCGGACATTTTTGGGATTTAACTCAACCATATAGAGCATATTTTTGATAATATGTTCACTTCTTTCACTTTTTACAGGGAATTTTTTATCTAATCCAATCATTAGTCGCTGGTAAACAAGAATCATAAAGTTGCCAGTACCGCAACTTGGATCCAGCCATTTTAAGTCCGGATTAGTCCAAACCTTGTTAGGAAAGCAGTCCAACATTTTTTTAATTAAAGCGGAAGGAGTAAATACCTCACCATACTTCTTCTTTTCAGTGTTCTTTATTGGTAAATGTTTGTTAATAAAATCGTCTATTTCATCGTTTGTCATTTCCATAAGACTTTTCATTCCTTTCTAGTATATACTAACAAATAAATTTATCCTGAAACCGCAAAATCCTTGTTTTTATAATAGTACGATCGAATCCGATTAATGATTTTAGTCCTTTCTTCCTCTTCTTCGACCTTATCTTCAATATACGTACAAGTAAATGTCACAAAGGTGATCAATATTTTATGTATTTCCGTGATATCTAGATTTTCAAAATCAGAGTAATCATTATTATCTATATCATTATAGAAGGACTCAGTTGGCTCCACTAGAAAGTCAAGTTTCTGTCTTAAATATAAAATAGTTGACATAAATTTTATAAACATGGGTATACGCTTGCCAGTTCTAATATTAGGCTGATTCATATAATCGGCTATAAATGTATATTTATCCATGACGCATTCAATGGTATCTTGCATCTCCTGAATTGTATTGGGTTTAAGTCTTGTAGATTCCATTCTTTATATTTATATTTATAATTAAATACTAATCCGATAAATTCAATTCAATTCTTTTCTTCTACTTTTAAGAAAAGTAGAGCAAAACATCAAAACTTCTACTTTTAAGAAAAGTAGAGCAAAACTTCTACTTTTAAGAAAAGTAGAGCAAAACATCCAATTTAAGAAAAGTATATGAAACCTCTTTAGAACTATATTTGATGTTTTGCTCCACTTTTTTAAAAGTGGATATATATATAACATTTACATATGGATAAAACATGTATTATATGTGGATTCGCAATAATTGTAGTAATATTATTAATATATTTATTTAGTAAATACTATAAACAAGGTAGAGAAGGGTTTGAAATATCTTCATCATTGACAGCCTCTTCTCAATCACCTTCTGAATTTGGCAATATAGGTCCTCTACCATTAGACAACAAATGGTCAGATGAAACAATAATAAATTTTAAAGCAGCCTATAAAACTAATAATAGTAGAGGAAGAGATATTACTGATGCGGCATTAACAAATTTATATAAAGTTGCCACAGATGAAGAAGCGCAAGGATATATACAGAATGGGCATTGGGATCTACCCGATTATTATAATAATTGTATTGATACTTCATATAAGAAAATATTTAAAGATGAGTCGATAAAAAACAATACACCTCCTCCAACAGATGAACAGATGAACACATTCATTGCTGGAATTAAAAAGGCGGTACAAACAAATCCACTAAGAATGGCAATTAAAACGGGAATTGACGGATCGACAGTATATTTTGGAGAATGTATCGACAAAATAAAGGAAACCATATTTTTAAAACAAATTTCATATAACCCAACTACCTCAAACTCAAATACCTCGTTTAAATTGACCGACAATAGAGAATTAAAATGTAAATCGAATAATGGTAAATTTTCGCTGATGACAACTACATTAAATCCAAGTACAGGTGAAACTATAAAGAGCATTGAGACGCCAGTTTCAGATATACCTACTTTAATACCAGGATTTAAATTTGTGAAGGATAGTGCGTCATGTGATATATGTAATAATACGCAATCGTGTCCATTTACTATAAATGATGAAGCAGTTTCGCCATTTTATCAAGCATATTGGGGTATGCCTGATAGCACAGGCGTAATTTCAGCAAAAAATACAACTTCTACACCAGAATCAGTTTCAGATGGTAATAATAGTGCGGCTTCATTGCTGAAACAAATAAAGGCAGAATTAAATGCGAATCCTACTATTTAAATATAAAATTGATTTATTATTATTAATCTCAAACAATATTAATAATATAATACAAAAATGATGAATATGTTATTGTGCGGATGTTTTAAGTCAAATATTACTTCAGATGAAAATATCAAAGAAGCGATCCCCTTTGTTCCGCCGATTAGTTCTGGACTTGTAATAAAAGTGTATGATGGTGATACGATCACAATTGTATCAAAGTTACCATATCCAGATTCACCATTATACAAGTTTTCAGTAAGACTGAATGGCATAGATTGTCCTGAAATAAAGGGCGAAACAGATGATGAAAAACAGTGCGCCAAATTAGCAAAGACTGAATTAGAATCGCTAATCTTGAATAAACATATTATATTGAAAAATATAGGTACAGAAAAATATGGTCGCGTGTTAGCAGATGTTTATTTAGATGAAATATGTTTAAATAAACATATGTTGGACAAAGGATTGGCAGTAGCATATGATGGCGGTAAAAAAAGCAAACCGGATTCATGGTTAGAATATCATTCAACCTTTTAAACCTTGTTAAATATGTTTTCTAGATTTCCTATGTTTTCTAGATCGTCTAGATCGTCTAGATTTCCTTGATTTCTTAGATTTTCTACCACCAGTTACAATGGTTGGTTTTTTAGAATAAAAAGTATATTGACCATCATTATTTAATTCGAAATATTTATCCCACAATTCAATAAATTTTTCATAATCATAGTCTGATCCTAACGGTATCTGCATATTCTTCCCATAGTCGTGTTTTAAATATTCTTTTACATCCATTGAAAGATTTCTTTTATCACCAGCTAATGTGTTATTGGGATTCCATGAAAAATTTTTGGTAAAAATAATTTTACCATTTTCATTTAAACTATTGTATACTAGATCTAAATATTCATTAATTTTATCTACTTTACTACCAAACAACCAATAAATTACATTACACCCGCCAAACCATATCATATCATACATTTTTCTATTTTGAATTAAACAATCAGGAAATCCTGGCCCTGCTGCTCTCATACAAAATGTAAAATCCAAGTTGGAATTTTGTAAATCAATAGTAGAAATTTCTTCATTTATCACGGGACTGTATTCAGGGAACAAATCTTTTAACATTTTTTGATTAAGTGGTTTTTTAAAATCTACACCATTGACATTATCCGTACAAACTACAAAAATTTCTTTATTTTTTACTTTTGAAGTTATCGCAGACATATTATATATAATGTTATTTTTATAATCTTCTATAATTTTTTTTATGTTCATATACTCATTTATTTCTGCTATATCTAACGCAGTCTCTTCTGAGTCGTCCTTTATATTAGGGTCAGCCCCAAAATTTAATAATTTTTCAATTAATTCAACAAAACCATTACTTTCAGTAGCAAGTATTAGAGGTGTCTTTTTATATTTATCCTGAGCATTTACATTTGCTCCAGCAATTAATAATTGTTCAACTATATTTAATTGAGTATCTTTATCCATATAAGAATTTTGTATAACTGACATTAAGGGTGTATCTCCACTATAGTCGACCGCATTTACATCAGCACCTTTTTCTATTAAAAATTTTACTATATCAGGATAACCATCGGATGAAGATCTCATTAAAGGTGTTACTTTATCACGATTAGAATTGTTTACATCTGCGCCTAATCGCACTACATATTTTATTTTATTTAAATCACCAACTTCAGATGCGTCATGTAGTATTGTGTTACATAATGAATGAAAATCATCAGCATCATCCTCATCATCATCATCATGAGGATATTTCATTAAGTATTTATAATTTTGGTCTAACTCTTTTTGTAATTGTATTTTATAAGACATTATATAATTAATTATATAATTAATTAGATTATAAATTTTACATTAAAATCGGCATTTTAATATAAAAGGCGTAAATCCTAATAATTTAAAGATTATAAATTGTCTGAAATGTCAGGCAAAAACTATAATCAATAAAATTCAAATTTATAATACGTCCATACTCATCTAAAAGTTGTATATGGAGTTTTTGTATATCAACCGGACCAAAATATTGTCTGGCCGTAGTTATTAATGAAAGATTATTCTGAGAAACAATATTAGACGCATTACCCTGTACTGAAATACGCGCTAAAATATTTTTATTCAATAAAGAAGACGTAAATGCGCCATAAAAGCCATCATTAACACTATTATTAAAATCATCTATAACCAAATAAATATATTTGGATCCAGATAAATCAATACATGCTTCCGGAACAAATGATATTTGATCAAGATACAACCCCCTTCTATATCCCATCAGCCACCCCAATTTCATTTGTAATGGTTCTTGTAGATCTTCAAACCCCTGTATATCTGTCTGGAAATTTAACGAAAATACAAGAATCCCGCTGATAGATGATGCTATCATTTTTTTGCTATAAATATCAACAATAAATTGAATATCTTTATAAGCAGCAATTGTCTGGGTTTGTATAAAATCATTAATATAATTTTGTAGCTCTAAATTTGTGTAATTTCCATCAGGAATATTCACAATTAAATATGACTCTCCTTCAATTATTACGACAAAGAAATTATTACCAAAGTCATTTGAAATCGCATAAAATGTTTCAGGCAATTCCAATGCCGTTAATTGTAATGATACCACTTGTGTAAGACGTATTGGCAAATCCAAATGAAAATTAGTAGCATTTGTAGTATAATAATTATCTCTAAAACGAGTATCAATATTAATATTTTGCTTCAATATGCGTTTATTCAATGGATTAATAGAACCTTGATAGAATTCACTTGGTTGTGATTGACCATAAGGAGTATTAGGTTTATCAATAATAAATGTGGATCCACTAGGAACTACAGTAGATGATGTTAATCCTCTGTCTAAATTAAGAAATTTTTTTGCGAAATTACTTCCAATACCATTGCCTAAGTCAGAACCAGACCCAGATCCCGAACCAGAACCCCTATTCATAAGTAATTTTTTAACATCTGTTATAAAAGTCAATGTCTGATTTTTTACAATCGATGTAATACTAGAATCATTCATAATGTTTTGCCTTAATTTTGTTTCTTGTATTTCTACAACAGATTCATCATAAATAGAGGGTAAATCAAATAATTGTTCTAATTCAGGTTTCGTATAGTTTGAAACAGTTAAATCAAAATTGGAATTCATTTATAATATATATAGATGAGTTATTTTAGATATTTATTTGATTTAATAATTTATTTCGGTTTAATAAATTATTTAAAATTGAACAATAAAATAATAGAAGGTTTTAAGTATATAAAATAGACAATGGAATTTTCTGAAGAACAACGCTTAGCATTTAATAAATATAGCAAAGGATGTAATTTATTTATTACAGGTCCAGGGGGTACAGGCAAGTCCGCTTTAATTAAATATATTCAACGTGATGCGATAACCAGAGGCAAATTTATTCAAGTTTGCGCTTTAACTGGATGCGCTGCCGTCCTACTTGAATGTAAGGCAAAAACGCTTCATTCATGGTCTGGAATTGGACTAGGCAAGGGACCAATTGAGCAACTAATTAAAAAGGTAAATAAAAATAAGCATTCAAAAACATTATGGAAGGAAACTGATATATTGGTCATAGATGAAGTGTCTATGATGTCTTTGAAATTATTCGAAACATTGGACGCGATTGGCAAGTCAGTTAGAAAAAATAGACAGCCATTTGGAGGCATCCAGCTGATATTCTCAGGCGATTTCTATCAATTACCTCCAATTGGTGACAAAGATGATCCGGATACCAACAAATTCTGCTTCGAGTCCGAGTTCTGGTATACAACGTTTCAAAAACAAGACCATATTCAGTTACAGAAGATTTTCCGGCAAACGGATTTGGTGTACCAGAACATTCTTAATCAGGTGCGTGAAGGGCGGCTTAAACGGTCGTCGAATGATGCGCTCCTACATAATGTAGGGCGGCAAATTCCCGCAGACGCACCGATCCGTCCTACAAAATTGTTCCCTACACGAAACAAAGTGGATAGCATAAATATGTCGGAAATGGGGAAATTGGCCGGAGACGAGATTGAGTACAAAATTAAGTATCATGGGGATCTGGAGATGACGGCAAATGAGCGATTGGTTAGGACGCAATATAGTCATGAGCAAATAAAGACCGAACTGGAGTATTTGAAAGGCAATTTGCGCTGTGATGAGAATATACAGCTGAAAATAGGCAGCCAGGTAATGTGTATTGTAAATATCGAATTGACGAATGGGGAGATGCTTTGCAATGGTAGTCAAGGAATAGTAATGCGGTTTTCAACGATGGATAAGAAACAACCAGTAATAAGATTTAATAATGGATATGAAATGACAATGAATTATCATATTTGGCCAAGTGAGACGATTCCTGGAGTAGGTGTGTCGCAATTGCCTCTTATTTTGGCATGGGCGCTAACAATACATAAATCACAGGGGGCTACATTGGACATCGCGGAGATAGATGCTGGAGCAGGTATATTTGAATGTGGACAGACCTATGTGGCACTATCTAGGGTGAAAAGTTTGGAAGGATTATATCTGACATCATTTGATGCGACAAGGATCCGAATTAATAAAAAGGTTCAACAGTTTTATCAGGATTTACACCATTTCTCATTCAATCTGCCCCTTTCAGGGGCAGAAATGACTGGATTGGAACCGTTACTTTGCGCATCTTCGATGCGAAAAGGTGTAAAAGAACAAGAGCAATCATCAGATTCAAACGCATCCATAATCACAAATACTTGTATACCGGTTGCTACTATAGTAAATGCGGTTCCTGTTATAGAAATATCAGCATCTGATACGCGAATCGTACATATCACACAAGCAACTGTTTTAAGAGAAACGTTGCCTATAAACTTGTCTGAATATGAATATAAAGAATAATAAATACCAAAATTTACGATCTAAATATATATTTAAACACATTTGTCTTAAAACCATTAAAATTACTCGATGATGCGACAGTATACGCGCCAAAATTCTCAACATAAACCCATTCCCCCACTGCCAATTCAGGTAACATAATTTCATTTGAAATCAAATCAATCGAGTCACATGTAGGCCCAAATAATCTACTTTTATGAACCTTATCATTACGCTCGTTAAATGGCAGTACCGTTGGATTATTATGATCAAAATAAATACATCCAAATGATCCATATATGCCATCATTTAAATAATATACAATAATTTTTTCACCAGTTTCATCATCAATAATATTCTTTTTCCCAATAACATTTAATACCAATGTATGACTTGACTCGGCAAAATAACGCCCAGGTTCTGCTATAAAACTAATTGTACCCGTTCCCGTTTCTGTTTCTGAGAAAAACTCAGTAATACCATCATTTATTCGTTTCGCTATATCCTCAAATTTTATATTACGATCTACACCAGGAAATCCGCCTCCAATATCAATGACTGTAATATTAATCCCTATTTTATTCGCAATATCACATGCTTTTCTACATTCATATATAGCATCATAAAATGTATCAGCAGAAGAACATCCACTTCCAACATGAAAACTAAACCCAATTACATCCAGTTTCAATGTTTTTACAATATTTAATAATTCCTCTACATTATTAAGTTTACAACCAAATTTTTTATTAAATTTACATCTACTTTTACTGTCATCAACTGCGAGACGTAATACTAACTTAGCATAAGGATGATATAATTTTATCTTATATAATTCCTCCTCGCAATCAAATGTCATTAGATCAACATCATTTGCTCGCGCATACCTTATTTGAGAGGACATTTTACAAGGATTCGCAAATATGATTCGAGACGGATCCTTAGTTATTTCAATAACCATTTTCATCTCATTTTCACTAGCACAGTCAAAATTACAACCAAGTGACGCCAACGCATCTAAAATAACAGGATTTGGGTTACATTTGACGGCATAATATGGATGTACATTTGGTAACATTTTGATCCAATTTGTATATGAATTAAATATTGCTCCTAGGTTAATGATATAGAATGCTCTTTCACTTTGATTATCTTCTAAAAAGTCATTAATAATATTATATGTATCCTTATCACTACCATACAACTTAACATCGTATTTTTGTAGCAGAGAATTATCAAGCGTTTTAATTTCTGTGAATTTAATATCACTTAAATAACTGCGATCATTAATATCTATTGACATTGAGTTATGTTATATTATATACAATAAATGGAACTATAGTTTTTAAACTGTTATAGAATTTATATAAAACATATAAAACATATAAAACATATAAAACATATAAAAACATGTATATGTTTTATATAATTACCAATGTTTTTAGCAAGCAACTATTATCGGAGACGAATGGAAGAACATGATATAATAATTAAACAAATATTAAGTAATATCATTAATCCATCACGATTTAACTCTGTTCTAGGTAAACGAACTCGGAATGGAATATTATTAAGAAACGGATTAATACCATAATAATTTATAGCCTCCTTCTTCTAGCTAAATAACTAGCAGCAGAAGTTCCAACCATACCATATGCCGTATGTGGTTTATAAATATAAGTACCTTTACTTGAAGTGTAACACAATGTATTTGAACAATTATTATATTGCTTATTATACGGCAACAATACTGTATCAAACATGGTAATATAATTAGAAGATCGGTTTAAAGTACCTTGGGGGTATGAAGTAACATTACTTGTTGTGGATAACATTATAATATTAGTAAATATAATTAATATTATAAGACGTATTTATGCGACTCTTTTACCACAAGCGCTACATCCCGGTTTTGTTTTATGAACACGATCAATCATCGGAGCACTGAGAGATGCGGGTCTAATTGGAACAGCAGGAGCCGGGCCTCTTTGAAAATTATTATTAGTGTATGGGTTTATATTTTGAACTCCATAAAAGTTGGAAGAACTAAATCTCATTGTTTTTAATGCTTGAAACATATATTTATTACAAATATTTTAATTTTAAAGTTTTGATAAAGTTCTAAATTCACAAACTTGTAATTTTAATTATACTACATTATTCTCTAAACTATTTGTCCATCTGAAAGCGCGGTTAAAATTTCACAAACAGCAGTTCCTTGATCACTATTTAATTTATATAATATTGAATCCGACTCATATTCTGGAGCTACACAATTACTACAATCAAAATATATATGGAGAGCACATGCCGGTAAAATTTCTATAGTACCATCTTGAAATTTAACAGTATACCATTCCCCTTCAATTGATATAATTTGTGCTTTATATTGTTTACCACTATCATCACATACTTTTGTAGCATATACATAATCACCTACCTGAAACTCAAATTTAACATTATATATTTCATCTTGGATATCACTATTTCTATATAAAAGAGCACCTTTATCTCCTTCAATTGGACAATTACATTTATTGACAATAGATGTCTTCATTACCTTTCCTCCATAAATTGGATATGCTCTTGAAAATGGTATGTATGGTATTCCAAAATCTGGCGGTATAACTCCGCGTCTTAATGGTGCTTTACCCTTAAGACGATTTAGATATCTATCATATGAGTTATGTTTAATATCAACACCAGCACCACCAGGTGACATTGCCCCGGGTCTAGGTCCAGTAATTGTGCGTTTTGTACTGCTAGAATGATAAGTAGATCCAGACGCAGTTGTAGCAACCTGAATATGCGGTTCCTTACGATCACTCATTTGGTTCCAATTTACTCCAGGACTAACAATATATGTTGACCCCGATATGTCGACCAGTCTGTATTTAAGATCAGGCCTTTGATATACACTTAAAGCACCTAAATTCATTGTGAATAGGGAAGATGGCACTCTAACAGTATTTTGAATAATCTTTTGTCTTTGATATTGTGAAGCAGGATCATTTGATGTTAAATTATTATTACATCCTCTACATCTATAAACAATTTCTGGTTCTTTATTATAGCCATTTGTTTTAACTGCTGATATTTGTTGGATCATTTATATAAAATGGTATTATTATTTATTTGGTAATCTATAAATATTTGTATATATTATATTATTAACTTATTCTTTTGAATTTATTGGCACAATGTTATTATCAGGCGCAGTATCTAGTTACTATTGTGGAAAATATATACACTGATGAACATTTGAATTGGAACGGACATCAAAGATGTCCGTGCTTTTCAATTGATTTATCGGTAACGTTGCCCTTGTAACATCTGATGGCACACCTGAAGGCGTGCCATTATAAATGTTCAAGGGTGTAAAATCATATTTTACGTCTATATAATAAAAATTGAAATGTAATATTAGTCTTTACTTTTGTTTAAAAGAAATGTTAGCAATTTATGAAGGTATTAATAATAATAATAACAATAACAATGATAAGTCAAAATGTTATTGTTGCGAATTGTGTAAAAAATCATATACAAAGAAGTCTTCATTAGATAAACATAAACTTCTGTGTGATTATAAAACAAAAAGCAAATTAGAACATAAGGTATCCGATGAGGAACTTGGAGATGTTCCAACTCACTACCAATTAGTAAAAATAGTCCAGGAATTAGCATTTAAATACGCGAAAATGGAAGACAAAATGGCTGAAATGCAGAAGTGGGTTAGCCAAAAGAAACAGAAAATCAACGTAATTAATTGGCTGAATGAGCATACCAATGCGACAATTGGCTTCAAAGAATGGACTAATTTGATAGAAGTATTGCCTCAATTCGCATTATGTCTTATAGAAAATACAGCATTCCAAACATTCCAGACCATATTAGAGTACAATTTTACCAATAAGCCGGATTTTATAAATCCGATCAAGTGCTTTTCACAGAAACCAAATATATTTTATATTTGTGAAAAGATGCCAGATGGACAGAGTGTTTGGACACAAATAGATCAATCTGAATTATTGTTGTTATTTAAGAAAATACAAAGCAAACTGTTGTCTGAATTATCAAAATGGAAATTATCAAATAAGACACAAATAGAAGAAGATGATAAAATATCAGAGCAATTTAATAAAGCAATTATCAAGTTAATGAACATAACATTCGTGCCACATGATGTTAATGTGGGGCGAATCAGAAACAATTTATATAATTATTTGAAGATGGATCTTAAAAATATGATCGAATATGATTTTGAGTTTTAAGGGTTTTAAGTTTATAATATTAAGTTTAGATTAATGTCACATCAGATGTTTGAAACGGCATTACATTATCATATAACACATTTATTTCTAGCACAAATGAAAAATCAGTATGTTTTACATCAACTAATTCACCCTGTGGACCTAACATTTTAATTGAAATTTTTTTTAAATTAATAGGCGCAGCATATCTCCGTGCTTTATATATAAAATTGGCATTATTATCAAAGCTAGAAATGAATTTGGGTGTAGTAATTGGTAAAACCGCAATAATATTATCACCAATAAACCCAGTAGGCATTACACCAACTGTATTTGGAAACTGATATCCAGTATAATCATTTAATTGGAAATAATAATAATCCTGTAAAGTGTCGCTAAATACAGATTCTGTTTCATATGATTTGAGCCCAGTATATTCGATATGTCTATATCCCATTAAATAACCCATTGTATTTACTAAATCAGTAGGTCTAATACCTTTTTTATTATCCTTTTCATCGGAGTTAGTATTTTTACCCAATTCGTATAAACATGACGTCAAAATGGCTGGATTCTTGTCAATAATATTCATTCCGAATACATTTGTAGTATTTGATATTGTAATTCTATTTGTATGTGGATTATATGTGACAAGAAATCGATTAGGCCAAGATGCTAACAATTGTATATTAATAGCTTTTTCTAGAGCCACAACAAAATCTGAAATTTCATAGTTACCACTAGGCAAAATAACTATAGCACCAATATTAGTGACATATTCCTCAATATAAAGCTCGTTCGTTCCTTTACTATCTGAAAATGCGCTCGAAACATTCGGCACTTGAACCCCAGAAAGAGATATACCAGTAACATTTTTTATTGTAAATGGTAATGTGAATGAAGAATTATTTGGAAGTGTATTAAAAAAATCATCTCTAAAGATTGTATTAAATATATAATTTGTAGTTACTAAATGATTCTTATAGGAATTGGATGATATTGACGATATTTTCTGTCTTTGTAATGTTTGATGAGATGTTGATAAAGGATTCAGAATTTTGCCTACATTATCATATTCTTCGATATCATTTGTTTCTATTTTGTCACTTAATATTTTATTATTTTCATCATTTTTATGTATTATTAATTGTTCTTGGGCTTTTTTAATAAATTCAATGATCTCTAATTTGTATTGAGGATTACTTTTAGAACCGATTATTTCTAATGTCATGTTCCTTTCCCTTTTATGTAAATCATCTATTGTGTAATTATTGTTCAGTTTAAAAAAACTAATAAGATCCTCTGTTGAATAATTATCTATATTAAAGTCGAATTGATTGCTCATTTATATTATAATAGTAGTATTGCTTTTATAATATAATGTATTTATTTCCACCTTTTTCAAAAGGTGGAGTCAAAACTTTCAAAAGGTTGAAAGTTTGGATCAACCTTTTGAAAGGTTGAAAAGGTGGATTTTAAACACTCGGGAAGCTTGGTTGCATTCCGATCCCACAAATTCCAGCATCATTTGTGCTCTCAGAACGAGCAATCTTGACATATCCTTGGTCTCCCCAAGTAGTCGACCAAGAGTTCTTAACCAGCCAATATTTGATCCCATTCTCAGTACCATAACCGACAATAATAACACCATGGTCTAAATTTTGGCCACAGCTAGCACTAGTTAGAACACCTGAAGAATACGATTGGAAATACACGGTATCCGCCTCAATCGCAATAGCAACAGGTTGTTGAGCAACAGCTGCCTTCAACGAAATCTGGTCATTGGGCTTCACATCCGAGCAACTAGAGAAATGATCAACCGCAGAGCATGATCGGCAAGTACCGGCAGTCTTGGTAACACCAGAAGTGTAAGGGTAAGCACTTTCAGTACACATACCATTATCAATGGCATATTTAAACGCACCGTCCATTTGGCCACCATTACATCCCATGCTGCCATATTTGAATCCAGCACAATCAACTAACTCTTGCTCAGATAAGCTTACAAGAGCGCCCTTGGAA
>Ga0214919_10001947_pt1 | contig 33175 bp, 35 predicted proteins | sample LL1503_MetaG_FD_177994 | JGI IMG/M metagenome (GOLD analysis project Ga0214919, IMG submission 177994) | Freshwater microbial communities from Lake Lanier, Atlanta, Georgia, United States - LL-1503 | ecosystem: Environmental > Aquatic > Freshwater > Lake | place: USA: Georgia | collected... | reverse complement strand
GAAGAATTAATCGAAATTGCTAAACAAGGAATGGAACACGCGCGTGCCAAAAAGGAAAATAAAAGGAAATAAGGAAATAAGGAAAAAATAAGGAAAAAATAAGAAAAAAATAAAAAATAAGAAAAAAATAAAAAATAATAAATAAATGTCGTATTATTTGAATAAATTAGCCGACTGGGCGGATGATACATTTTACCCAGGTTGGAATAGACCACGGGGCGATTTGAATGTTTATGGGAGTCAAGCGAGCGATTACAATAGTAATAGTAGTAATAGTAATTTAATACAAAATGTAAAAAGATTCTTTGGTTGTGATAAAGATGGATGCAGATACCATTATGAAATGGGAAAAAGAAAAAGTTCGAAGAATAAAACTTCTAAGAAAAGTATGAAGAAGAAAAGTTCGAAGAAGAAAAGTATGAAGAAGAAAAGTATGAAGAAGAAAAGTTCGAAGAAGAAAAGTTCGAAGAAGAAAAGTATGAAGAAGAAAACAAGAAAATAAACATTTTATAATTATAAAATGTTCCAAAAATTTTAAATATTACGACAAATTCACCAATTTGTCAAATTGGTCCATCCATTCATTCAACTTTTCAGGATGGGTGTTAAGATTTGTATTCGCATCCATCACTACCCGGTTAGGATAGATGGCAACATAATCCTCATGGTATCGGTGACATTCCGTTAGATATTCAAGAGGAATAACTTCTTCGCCCGGACGGGCACGAATGGCAATTCGGGTATGACAAACCTCTGGATCAGACTGAAGATACAAGCAGTCAGTCACGGGAATGTCATCGGCAAACTCATGAAACCACTTTAAATAAATTTGATAGTTGATCTCATCAATCTTTTTCTGATCGTAAAGCATCTTCGCAAAGATATGTTTATCGGTGTAAAGGCTTCGTTCTGTGATAATAAAAAGAGGTCTAGAAGTATCCCGCTCCCTAACCAATTGTCGCAACACTGCTAGACGTGAAATGTAGGCCATCATTTGAAAAGGGAACGCATAGGTCGCTTGATCTTGATAAAATTTCTCAAGAATAGAGGTCCCCGTTTCGTCGCGGATGCTTTGCCATACAGAAACTGGTTCGGGGGCAAACACAATGTGAGGATGATTAGAATATTTTTGACGAAGATTTTCTAGAAATGTGCTTTTACCGGAACCAATGTTGCCTTCAATCGAAATCAAACGAACAGACATAATGAAATGAAAAGGGGTAATAATAAATGGAATAATATAAAGGGAATGATAACGATTGATTATCATTTTTATTTTTTTTATTTTTTATTTTATTCAACCTGATTTGTCCAGTCTGTATCGGCCAATTCTGCCAAATCATCGTTCGGAGAATTGGTAGAATAAGAAATCACGCCACAAGCCATCTCATGAATTTTTTCAAACGGAACCTTCAATTTATATCCCGGAGTCGACTCCGAAGCCGTCATCAACTCCGAAGCCGTCATCAACTCCGAAGCCGTCATCAACTCCGAAGCCGTCATCAACTCCGAAATATACAACGGATTTGCGCAAAAAGCCGAAATATTATCGATAATTTGCAGAATCGATAGAGATTTGCGCGAACGAAGCGTCATATCGCCTGTTGGAATGGTGTACATCTTAAATTCGGAATTGTTTGGATCAAAACACTCATCATAGCGCGAAGCGTTGCTGACAAACGTGTTAAAAAATGAATAGAAACGATGCGACTCGGTAAGGAGCTTATACACCCGCTTTCGTTCACGATTGACCTTTACAGTCTCGAGCGGGTCATTGTCTTTCATCATTCCAATCACGAATGAACTGAAATATTTGATCAGACAGACCGGAATGATACTGTTTTTCGAGATATCGGCAACGATTTCTTCGGTTTTTCCACTCAACTTCATCATTGCCCACAACATTCCCCACATGAAACAGTAAGGATTTTGCGTATCAACCCCCAGAAGAGTCTGTTTGACAAAAAAGTCGGTAGAATTTTGCAAGTGATAAAGATAAGGGTTTTCAAGAGAAACTTCACCTCCAACGATCTCAAAGGAAAATGGGACACTATCGATAATAATCGGTTTTGCACACGGGAAATAGGAATGAAAAGCCGAAGTAAATGACTCAAAATACGCTGAAGTCCCATCCGGGCGAAGCATACTGTCAAAATAATGATGATTTTCACCGTCGCTGAAAATCACACCATAGTGACCAGCGAACGAGTTATGACGATTCTCAATGAACACAATTTGTTTATTTTTCGCATTCACTTTTTTCTCACTCTTCTCACTCTTTACGTTCTTATATTTGCCCGACCCGCAAAACTGTCGCAAGGTCGTTTTATTTTTTTCGTCGTCGATCACCAACTCGTAGACATTACAGTCAGGAAATTCCCGCACAATTTTCGAATATACCATCCCAAACGGATGAATTTCCCGATTGTCCTTGTATAAGTAGGTAAAAATTTTGGTAGCGTCGTGCACCATCAAAAAATTGGGGTTGTAGGAAAGGTTGTAATATTCAAAAAAATCAAGAGTATCATCTTCGATTCCAAACGAAGATCTCTCAGACTTGGAAGAAAGGGCAAGAGGATTCATATTTCGTAAGGGAGAAGGGATATAAAAAGATTATAAAAGATAATAAAAATTCATTTTTATTTTATCGTTCTTCCTTATTTCTTCCTTATCTTTCCTCCATTTCATTTCTTATTCACGCATCTACCCTTATCATTGCGTATTTTTCCTTCTTCGCATCTCTTCCAGCATCGTCCACTAAGAGGATTAATTTCTTGATTAGAACGGCATTTTTTGCTTTTTCTTTCCTTTATTTCATTTCTTTCCTTTATTTCTTTCCCTTTTTTCCGTTTAGATTTTTTAGAAACGCTTTTATTTTCTTTTTTCTCCTTCTTCTCCTTCTTCTCTTTCTTCTCATTCTTCTCCTTTTTACTTTTTTTACTCTTACTAGAGCGACGAACATCGCGGTATGGGATCGTTTTACTGCATCGCCGGTTCTCGATCGATGCCTTTTGTAAAATTTTCATGAATTCTTCGATTTCAATCTGTTTTTTCATCGCAAAGTTGCGCAGATAGAGATCGACCGAAAGACGCTCCGACCCAATCTCGTTTTGTGTCCATAACTCAGCGATCGCATCTTTCACGATTTTTTTCTCGCTTGGCTTGATAAGAAACAAACGGTACACATTTACTTTTCTTTCCGACGCAGGCAAGGTCGCATGACTTCCCTTTCGCACCGCCCTACCAATCACCTGAATGTGGGTAGACTCATTCCACGCAGGTTCCATCACAATCATGTTCGTAGTATTTTTTAAATCTAACCCTTCTCCGCCCGCCTTGCTAATTAGCAATACCTTAATCTTATCTTGATTGTAGTCGCGTACGGCTTTTTCGCGGGTTGTTTTTGCAACCGATCCCGTAACATGGGCGTATTTAATACCATTCTCTTTCAATTTAATCATCAGCATCTCCAAACCTGCTCCAAGAAAATGGGAGAAGATAACATATTTGTCTTTATCAGCAGAATTTAAAATATGCGACATGATCCATCCGACTTTTGGCGACTTGTCGTCCAATAAGTTGTTACTTCCCCGTCGGATGGCATTATAAAACGCTCGTTCGGACTCTGTTGGATATTCCTCAATTCGCTTATATAGACGAAGATATTTCTTATCCATTTCAAGAAAAACGTCCTCCTTCACCTCTTTCGGATAATCTTTCTCTCGAGCTTCTTTCGGAGGGGAATAAATGCTTACTTTACATCGAAAATATTTCTCGTAATCAACCAATCTAAATTTACGAACAGGGATCGGGTCAATGCCGTCCACCATACTCATTAAATTAATCAATTCGCATGGACGGTTAATCAAAGGAGTCGCTGACAAAAGAAGAACTTTTGAGGCAATCTTCGCACATTCAATAAGGTGGCGAGCGTTGACACCCACCTTGTCACAATCGTCATCCACTTCTGCTCGAATGTTATGAGCCTCGTCGAGAATTAATAATGAGTTGTAGCATTGTTGTGACGAAAAACTTCCCTTTTTTATGGCGGCAGTTAATCCTTGGATCGTAAAAAAACGGTATCTCTCATCGTCCATCTCTGGCTTTTTACCGGCTTTTACAACTTGCCCTTTATAACGCATATATTCCTTTACAAAATTCTCTTGGAGACTAGTCGGAGTAACAACGATAACATTGCCACCAGGGTTGGAGTCCAGAAAACATTGACTAACGGTAACACCCGTTAATGTTTTGCCGGTGCCTACGCCGTGAACAACGAGAAGACCGCGCACCTCATCATTCTGGAGAAATTCCACCACTTTTTTCTGATGAGTATCCAAAGGCAATTTACTGCGCGATATACATTTTGACACGGATTTTGACGATCTTGACGATTTTCTAGGCATATTTTCTTTATATTATATTTTAATATAATAATATATTTTACATACATATTTTACATACCTTTTTTGTACTTTTATTTATCCTCATCCTCATCATCCTCCTCATTTTCTTCCCAAAAATCTTCCCAAAAACTTTTTTCATTTTTATCGTCGTCCTTTTCGTCTTCCTTTTCCTCGTCCGGCTTAATAAACTCTTCGTAATATTTTTCCAATTTCAAAATAAGTTCGTCATCCAATAATTTTAACTCCGCCGTCAATTTTTTTTGAATTGAATCTGACAAATATATATGATCATCACGACTCTTATTCTTTTCTACAATAGATGAAATATACTCAAATTTTTCCACGACTTCTTTGCACTTCTGTTTATACTCGGCGATATATTCTAAATCTGTCATTTTTCTTTTATATTTTTTAAAAAATATAAAAAACAATTTTATTATTTTCTTGTGATTTTATCATTCATATTCGTGGAATCACATAACATTTGAAGAATTTCATTAATATTTATATAGGGATAATTACAATCTATCAAAGATAACAAACAAAAAACTTGTTTCAGATATAAATTATACATCATGAACGACGTGAAGGTTGATAAATTACCCTTCTCATCCAACAAATTTTTCATATTTGTGGTTATATCTTTACCTTTTCCGGATAACAAGTTTTCGAAGACATATGTTAATACATCTAGCCTATTAATGTTGGATAAAAAAGGATATAGACGTGGAAAAACATAGGAAATATTTTTCAAAATAACGTCTAACAATACATCCACATCGACTAATTTATTTTTATTTTCCCTACAATCAACAATGTCAAACGTCCTGTTTTTAGCCGGCATATTATGTACAACAACATTTTTTGAATATTCCTCCTCGCAAAATGTGAATAAGGCATCTACGATTTCATGAATCGTATATATATTTCTGCTATTAAGTACTTCTAACCCTTTTTTGTTGATAAATAGGTGAAATGTATTGTTATCATCGTTATCATCGAAACATTCACGATATACCTTTTTATTGCTAATAAATGAGTTGTAAAAATAATGAAAAAGATCATCATCCATCAACGTCTTATATGCCGAATTTCTTTTCCTACCTATTGTTGATTTATCTGATTTATTGCCCATCCAATTCACAATGAAAGAACTGAAAAATTTAATAAAACAAACAGGAATCACGGATCGTTCACATGTCATCTTCCTAAAAAGTTGCGACCATCCCCGTTCTCGATTTGAAAGGGCGTTTAATTTTGCAAATGTATAGGCGAACCCCCACATAAAACAATACTGATTTTGAGTATCGACACCCATAATCGTTTGATTCATGTAAAACTCGTTTGTCTTCTCTTCTAATAGTTGATTATGAAATTTTTCCGTATAGGGATTCGTCAACCGAATTTCGCCTCCAATGATTTCAAGAGAACTATTTGGACATTCTCGGTATATATCGTCTTCTTCAATAACAACCGTTTTATCTCTACCAAAATATCTTTGAAAAACCTCTACGAAACGATCAAAATATGCAGACGAAACATTTCTATTTCCATCATAAGAAACCATGCTGTCAAAATAAGAGTATATCCTCGTATTTGAATCATAAAAAATGATTCCATAATGACCAAATTCGTTGGATTGTTGATTCTCAATAAAAATAACCTTTGTAACAGACTGGTCTTCTATTCTTAGCTTTTCTGTTGCAACATAGTTGTTTATAGCGTTTTTACCTTTACCTGTTTTTTTATATTCAGATAATTCAATATGTTCTTTTTGGTTTTTTTGGTCTTCGATTCGTAATAAATATAGCTGGACAGATGGATATTCTTTTAATATATGATCATAAATCATTTCGAAAGGATCGATTGATGGATTATCTTTAAACTTTATTGTAAACATCTTTGTTGTATCGATAGGATAAAGAAAATGAGGATTATAGCAGACATGATAATATTCTAAAAAATCGAGCCGATTTTCTATATCATATTTTTCAATATGGTCAGCCGACAACGCAATTGGAAGAAATGACATATTAGTCATATCAGACACATTTTTAATCTCTTCTTTATGATCATCAAGCGGTACTGACTTACGTGGAGCTGACTTACGTGGAGCTGACTTACGTGGAGCTGACTTACGTGGAGCTGACTTACGTGGAGCTGACTTACGTGGAGCTGACTTACGTGGAGCTGACTTACGTGGCATCTCTATTCTATTTTATATTTATATTATTATATAAATATTCTTATTCTTTTTTTCATTTTTTTCTTATTCTGTCATTTTATTCTGTCATCTTCTCCGTCTTCTCCGCCTTCTCCGAAATCTCCGCCTTATCTGTGTTCATCATGTTCATCATGTTCATCTCCTTCTTCGTTGGAAGTGTCATTCCGGGGATAGCCAGTGTTCCCGTACGAAGAAGACGCTTAATCATCGTATTCAGCGTTGGTTCCATACCAGGAGTAGAAAGCGTACCAAGCACAACGGGCATCGTTACCTTGTTTGTCAAACGATTGGTAATATGCCACCCATGGCACTGGCGAATAATCCGATACTCCTCATGAGATACAACCGTCTCTTTCTTCTCCACAAAGCGGGAGATATAAGAGGCGTGAATACTCTTGGCGATACGGAAAATTGCATTCTCATACGAAATAAACTCATTAATTCGCTCCGGATACATCTCGTTGAACATTTTCCCATAAATCGCGTGATTTCGCACTTGAAGATAACGAAACATCAAACTCGCCTCGTTTCCACGAGCGTTAGAATACAATTGATATTGTCCATTCATTACCTTAAAATGACGACCATCCGGGTAAAATGCAATGATACCCTGATGAGACGTGATGTTTACGGTATTCACAAAATTCACCATGTCTCCAACCGAAGAAAACACAATCGGTGTTGGAGGAGGAATGGGCGAAGGATGCGTCATCGTAAACTCCGTACCATTCAGCAATGTAGCAGTGTGCGCCACAGTCGGCTTTGCAGGTGCCAGCGATACCATGCGACTTCCTGGAGTGGTACTCACAAAAAACAGATACACATGGCGACGATCTAGAGCGCTAAGAAGGCCATCTACCGTAAGATTGAGACCGGCCAGACCATTCTCGAAAGTCTGGCCAAACGACTCAGACGACCCCCACCGCGAGTCGTACGCATTCAATTTACGATGGGTGGAAATGTACCACTTTCCACCACCTGGGATCATGTCCGATGAATGGTAAAACACACGAATAAGGGTACCTTCCGTCGACGGAATAAACGACAGATAGCTTCCGTCACGTTCGACGATGTCATGCATTACCACATCATCGACCGAATACTCCTGTGTATATCCGATTGAACGGAAAATTGGATTATTATTTTTATTATTATTATCACTATTATCACTAATACCACTAAAAACGAGACCACGACTGGTCTTCAATTGGTCTGAAGACGACCGCGTACACGTCTTATAGGAATAGACTTGTAGCACACCGTCGTCGTCTGTCTTTTCCATGTCTGAAGAAAGATCCGAAATAGAATCGGGCAAAATAAAAGTGGTCATTTAAAACGTAAACTTAATTCTTTTTATTAGAAGAAGAATCTTTATAGTTCAATTCATTTTTATTTTTTTGTATAATTCAATAATTTCTTTTACTTCTTTTACTTCTTTTACTTCTTTTACTTCTTTTACTTCTTTTACTTCTTTTACTTACGAGACACTTTGCGAGATTTCTTGCAGGACTTGCGAGATTTCTTGCCGGACTTGCGAGATTTCTTGCAGGACTTACGAGATGATTTATGGGACTTAAACGCAAACATAGACGAACTGAGAACTTTTCTACTTCTGCGAGACGCTTTACGCGATTTAGCAGCTTTCGAAGAGGCACGAGGATAAGTCGGGCGATGTTTCGGTGAGTAATAACCTACCGATTTGCGAGCGAGAGATACGCAACGCATTTTATCTTTTTTATGATGCATCGTGCAGTATTTGTGGCTTGAGTCGGGATTGGCGACACGCTTGCATCTCGAACCATCGTTCGTTTTACATTGGCATCTAGGCATTTATTATATAAAAAATATAAAAAATATTTTTATTTTTTATAACATTTTTCCACATTGTTCACAAATCATATTCAATATTCTAAATAAATTTGGATGATAACGAGATTGAGTAATAAGTTGATCAATCATCAATTGGTCATTATTCTCATTATTATTCTCATTCAAATAATTATAAAAATTCAGGAGATCAACTCTATAAACACTCTCTAGATTCATAAATTCGCGAATAATCATCCTCATCACCCTACGGGTATGGTCATGCAGAATAAAACGCAATAGATTATATCGAATCACCTCATAATCAATCTCTTCATAAACACGGGAATATACTTCCTCAAAGGTCTCAAATGTCTCAAATTCCGATGACATTCGACGATCAACTTTTTATTTTTAATTTATTCTTTAAAAATTGTTTTAATTATTATAAATGAATCGTACTCAAAAAATAGATTGTACACATCATCGGATTACAGTGAATGATTATGAGAATGAAAAAGTACATACTTTTTGTACAGAACCAGAAGAAACCATAGGTGACCTAAAACAAAAAATGAAGGAAGTGTTGGGCTTGGATAAGATTTTTTTTGACGACCCTTTTGATAAGGATGATATAGTCATTTCATCAGACCTTATTCTTACAATGTCGGCTAAAGAAAAAGGTAAAGAAAAAGGTAAAGGTAAAGAAAAAGAAAAAGGTAAAGAAAAAGAAAATATATGGGTGTCGACAGTAAAAAATACGTTTGATCATGTCAAAATATGCCGTGACAGGGAAGAAGAAACAGACACGAAATGTTTCATAGAAGACATTGTCGACGACGAAGAATATGCATCTCTCGTATTTTATAACGGAGATGGATGTGCTATGTATAAAAAAGGTGGCCAGATGGGGCATAAAAGTGCCTATGGAGTGGTCTACCATACTTGTTGCGGAGAAGAAGAGCCATGTCACCATATCACAAAAATTGTTAAATTTAGCACCGATCACGACATAAAACAACAACAGTTCAATTTCCATAAAGAAGTAATGTTGCAACAAAAAGTCGCTAAGGCGGGTTTAGCCCCACCAATCGTCACATCGTATATTACGCCTACACAAGGAATTGTTGTGATGGAGAAAATGAACAAAACGTTGTTAGATCATATGAATGAATATTTAATATATGCACAACTTCATAATCTATCTACCGCCGAAATTGAAAGAACTGCCCAAATTTTTGCTATAAATATGGGAGATTTGTTATTGCGTATTCATCAACAAGGTATCTATCATCAAGATGCGCATCTAAACAATGTTATGACCAACCGGGATAATCGATTGATATTTATTGATTTTGGTCTATCCTCATCGGACGAATACGATAACGAAGTTAACCATCCACATTTGAATGTCGATGCCAAAATAAAGTTTGATAGGGAATATCGGCAAATTCCAAACATCAGACTCGGTTACATAGTAGACAACGACCCCAATACGTATGCCTACATATTTATGAATGCGTATATAAAAAAGTTAGAAGAAATTAAAAACTATGAATATCAGGCATTCATAAGGGGTGAAAAATTACAATACGATACAACGGTTCTTCAGAGAGAATTTGCAGAAATTATAAAACTTATTAGTACTGCACCTCTTATACCAATGTCACACCATTCAAGTTTGCAACAAACTTTACCACTACACGAACCGGTCCCAAGTTATTTTAATCATGAGTACCTACAAAAATAAAGGATATCTCATTCCTGGGGTGAATTACATAAGTTTAGCATGATTTACCAACGTTTGCCATGATTTACCAACGTTTGCCATGATTTACCAACGTTTGCCATGATTTACCAAGATTTAGAATTTTTCTAAATTTATTTTTTCTTTCTTATTATAAATGAATTGCACATTTTGTAATAAAGAGTTTTCGTCAAAAAGTAATTTAGTAGCACACCAAAAAACTGCTAAATTTTGCCTTGAAATACAAGGTAAAAACGACAAAAAATTCGAGTGTGAATATTGCTCTAAAAAATTTACACAAAATCAATCGCTAATCGATCACTTTCACTCATGTAAAGAAAAGGGTAAAAAGGAATACGCTAAACAATTCGATGCTGAAAATTTTCAACTGAAAGAAAGACTCCGAGAACGAGAAGATTACATCTCCAAACTCGAAGCGAAATTGGAGAAATTTGAGGACGCCGTGATCTCAAGCAAGAAACCTACCAATACCACCAATAATAACATCGTGGTGGCCAATACCCTCAACCTCAACGACACCGAACGGTTTAAAGCGATCATCGAGGAGAAGCTCACCAAGAACGTCGTATGCAACGGCCAACGCGGTCTCGCCAAATTTGCCGTTGAAAATCTTCTTAAGGATGCAGACGGGAAGTTGATGTACAAATGCGTCGATCCCAGTCGACACAACTTCGAGTTTACCAACAGCGACGGCATCGTCGAGAAAGACGTCAAGGCCATCAAGTTAAAGAGAGCCTTAATCGAGGGTGATGTGATCGTCAAGGCTAAAAATGCCGGCAACGAGTTGTGGACGAGGGAGGATGGAAGTATGGACAACGACCGGTATACTGCTTCGTCGGGAAAGGTCATGGAGATCATGACGGTCGATCGGGACGACACCAAGTTTCGGACCGAATTATCGGCATTGACGAGTTAGTCATATTTTGAAAAAATATGAATTTATTATTCATTCTTAATTTAATTCTTAATGCTTTTTCATTCTTCTCACAGAACGTTTTACCGATTTTTTACTTTTACTTTTTTTACTTTTACTTTTTTTACTTTTACTTTTAGCTTTACTTTTAGCTTTACCTTTAGAGACGCGTTTAGCACTTTTACGAGAACGTTTCGATTTTTTAGAGCTTTTAGATTTAGATCTTTTAGATCTTTTAGAGCGTCTTGTCCCAAACCCAAACACCATTTCTGTTAACGATCGACAATCTAAACCAGAACATCCACTTTCACCTGACATTACAATGGCTAAATCGATCCCTAACGTCACCACCATTCCATGAAATTTGAAAATTTGTTGAGGAGTATAACCTGCATGGAGTAAAAATGCCCATAAACTCGTATAACCAGCGATGGGAATTGTCTTCCAATCTGTTAAGACAGGACCAATTTTTCTCCATGCATCTGTACTAATATCAGATGCCATTGTCTTCATTTTCTGCCAAACACTAGGAACTTCTTGGTGTCCTTGTCTCTCAAGTGCTTCAAGATGATCAAGATTATATGGATCATACTCATCCATTTTATATTTATGTAAAAAAATAATAAAAATTTATGGGATTTTCAAAATCCTCAACACACACAAAATTTGTGTGTGTGTGGCTCCATCGCGCGGCCGACTTTTTTGTATTATTTTTTTTTAAAATTTTATATTTCTAATTTATAAAAATTTTTTATAGAATAGATATAAAAAATATAAAAATAATATTTAGAAAGAATTTATAGAAAGAATATTTAAGAAATATAAGAATATAAAAAATATAATGAATAACATGTCAAGCTATATTATAAACGAATTCGAACGTCGTAATGACAAATATGACAAATATAGAAAAGAGCGGTCAAAAATGGATAAAGATGATAAAAATAAAAAATGCTCCGAATTTATGTCAAAATTTGACGAGCGTGTAAAGACTATATTGGAAGGGGATAAAAGTTTAGATTCTTTTACGGTTGGATTCCCGTCGGAGTGCAATAGAGAAGTCAACAAATATTTGAAGGATAACTCTTTTGATCTTTTTGATGATAATAATAAAGACGAGTATAAAGATGATAATCGAATATTATTTCGATACAACGCTGGAAAGAATTCGATTTCTGCAATGTTGTTCAAGTCATGTATCGATCCTGTCAATTTATGATTTTTTATTTTTTATAAAAAATAGAGGATACTTAACATACTTGCCAATTTGCGTAAGTACCACCCGGTCCCCAAACATCGCCACAAGATCCTCTAATCCAATTACTATATGCTGAAAGTTGATGACCCTGTCCTCCTAATAAAATACGATCTGTCGCTCTAACCCGGCCCTTTAAAGGATTAATATCATCCAAACGAGCGGTCAGAGCGTTAATTTTAGTAGAAAGATCTTCTATTTTGGTTTTAACATCTCCATAATTGTAAATATTTACTGAACCTGTACCGATACTTCCGGCTGACAAGGCACCATCTCCCGTTGAAATACTTCCGGCTGACAAGGCACCTCCCGTTGAAATACTTCCTGCTGATAATGCACCTCCGGCTGATATTGATCCGGCTGATAAGGCACCATTGACCGAAGCGTTTCCACTACTATCTGCCATAACAGCATCTTTGTAAGTGTTATATGCGGTACCTGAATTATATTCTCCTTGATAGATACGCATGCCAGGTTTACTTTTATCAAACATGACCAAGTTAGGTTTTCCACCAGTAGCATCTCCCCATCCATTCAAATGAATAGTATCAGCAAATGGCGCACCTGAATTATTATCCATACTACCAAAACCGAACTGTAAGTTACCTCCTGCTAATTGGTTGGGTTTAACATTGCGATTGTTGAGCATAGCATATCCTGCATTAGTGCTAATAGTCTTGACAGCGCTAATGGTTCCGTCGGATATGATAGTTGATGCACCGTATAGTTTATCTGCGGCTAAACCACCACCATAACCTGTATTTTGAGGATTCATCATTCTCAACCATTCGTCGTCTCGCCACGCATCTTTGTTAGAATTGAAACGAAATTTGTCGCCAATAAGTAAGGCACCATCTTTAGCAATGGTTAAATTCTGTAGACCCAAGTCGGTCGTCGTTGCCAAGTTGCCGTTGGCGTCGCTGTACATGACGTTCATCGGGGCCGGCTGTGGAAAGTTCTCGACGATTTCATATCCATTCTGATACTCATTCTCTTCATTATCATTCCGATACCCCGTACCTAAACCGATATGATCAGCGTCTTCATCGCTCATGTTGGAAAGGGCGAACGTGTCGGAGAAAGAAAAACTCTCCTTCGTAGTGGGTTTCGGGGTGTTTTTATTTTTCTTAGCAATCATCAAAATTACGATGATTAAGATAGATAAGACGGCGAATGTTACGACTCCGGTAGTAACCGGATTTTTTTTGATCATAGCCATAAAACCATTCTCACTCATTTATTTATAATATAAATAAATATTTTTAAGAATGGCGTTGGATAACATCTCGTAGTTGAAATTTCAATGTGTCTATGATGTAAAGAGGTACCTTAACGGCGCTCGACGAAGAAAATAATACTAAATTTTGGTAAAGTTGCCGACTCACGATTTCAGCATCTTTATTTTTATTATTCCCATTCTCATTTTCGATTTCGAACATGTTTGTCTGGAATGTCTCGCTCGTCATTTCGTGATTATTATTATTCTCATTCTCATCGTTTGAATAACCCGAATAGACAAACTGAACATAATAAGTATGATCGAGAACTACTTCGTCGTAGTAGATAAAGGTCTCGTAGCCAGTCGGACTTTTATTGTATTTTTTGAATGAAGTCATTTTATTTTCTTTCTTCTTATTCTCTTCACATTTCACAATGGAAAAGAAAATCATTTTCGCATTTTTATTTTTTTTAATTTTTGTCATTGATTCTATGTCTTTATTGCCATATATATTTGTGGTTCGACCAATTACAACCAAGACGTTGGTATGCACTTTGATTGCCACATCCATTCGTACTATTGACGATGCCGTAATCACGAATATTGAGAATACTTCTATTTGGATATCTACCATCATATGTTGGAAAGATTGAAGGTGGCAAATTGTCATTTGCGGGATTAAAGTCTTCCCATTTGGCTGGGGTTTTTTGATAGAGATGCAATAAATCTTGCCCGGCTGAATTACGAATCACCATTCTATCTCCGTTCGTAACATCTTTGTCCAATGTGAATGTAAATCGATTTCCTTGACCGTTATCCAATGCTAATTGTCCCTTTACAGTTAAATTACCATCCAGCTGTGTATCACCTCTGATATAATTTTTATTATCCACCCATCCAAAATGTGTATAATTACCATCAGGATTTTTAATATTCACAACACCACTACTCATCGGTCCTCCAACTGTCATTCTATTAGCTAACAAGTCACCTCCTGTTGAAATACTTCCAGCTGATAAACCACCGCCTGTTGAAATACTTCCGGATGACAAGGCACCTCCAGCTGATATATTTCCGGTTGATGAAATGTTTCCATTGACAGAAATGCCAGTATCCTTTACGGATAATCTGGTAACTGGAACTGCACCACTTGCATTACCAGTACGAACATCTAACCCTGCGTATGTATTCATTTTAATCCCATCCCATCCCCCTTCACCGTCAATGTTAGTATAATTGTTATAAATGGAATGATTGGGATCGTCTACCGCGCTCGAAAAACATACACGATTTCGGTTTGTTTGTAAATTCTTGTTTGATAATATACTACCTCCTGAGTTCATATTACCACTTACACTCGAATTTCCGTTAACGGTAAGATTACCTTTAAGATCAGAATTTCCCTTTACTGCCAAATTTCCTGATACTGTCGAATTTCCTGATACCGCAGAATCGCGCGTTACACTAATATACTCTACACCCAAGTCGGTCGTCGTAGCCAAGTTGCCGTTGGCGTCGCTGTACATGACGTTCATCGGAGCCGGCTGAGGGAAATTCTCGACGATTTCTTCATTTTCGTATCCCCCTCCTAAGCCGATATGATCAGCGTCTTCGTCGGTCATATTGGAAAGGCTGAACGTGTCGGAGAAAGAAAAGCCCTCCTTCGTAGTGGGTTTCGGGGTATTATTTTTCTTCATCATCATCACAATTACGATGATTAATATAGATAATACGGCGAATGATACGATTCCGGTAGTAACCGGATTTTTCCGGATCATAGCCATAAAACCATTCTCACTCATTTATTTATATTTTAAATAAATTTTTATGAATTTTGGTATTTACTTTGGTATCTTAAATCTAAATAAATCGCCGTAATTACAGGGCTGACCTTGGAAGTTGCAAGGCCGAAGGTAATTTCCTGGGGCCAAACCTATATTGGTGTCTCCTGTTGTATCGGACATAGCATAATTCGTATCCTTCATCATAGCACCATCTTCTAATTTCTTCGTACGTGTTTCAAAATTTGCATCACTAGCAGAAAGGCTGGTAATACTACTTGAATTCCGTGCTACACCTGCGTCTAATGTATCAGCACGTACTTTCAAGTAATCCGTACGTCCTTCCACAGTATTTACACGACCGATTAAGGCATCAATGCGAGAATTAATATCACTAAGAGTATTTTTAACATTATCAAATCCACTTATAGATAATTTTCCACCAATATTTGTGTCTCCACTTACCGTCGAATTTCCTGATACAGTCGAATTACCGTTAACGGTAAGATTATCCCATATACCAACTTCTCTGGTTCCTCCCAACTTGTTACCAACCAGCATCAGTTTTTTATATCCTCCATTATCCGATACAATATACGATTTATCATCACCTTCATGATTTGCGCCCCATGCCCCGTTACGAATATTGATATTGGAAGTAGCACTCGTACCCGTTACCGTGAGATTCTGTAGTCCCAAATCGGTTGTCGTAGCCAAGTTGCCGTTGGCGTCGCTGTACATGACGTTCATCGGAGCCGGCTGAGGGAAATTCTCGACGATTTCTTCATTCTGATACCCCGTACCTAAGCCGATATGATCAGCGTCTTCGTCTGTCATATTGGAAAGGCTGAACGTGTCGGAGAAAGAAAAGCCCTCCTTCGTAGTGGGTTTCGGGGTGGTATTTTTCTTAGCCATCATCACAATTACGATGATTAAGATGGCTAAGACGGCAAATGTTACGATTCCGGTAGTAACAGGATTTTTTTTGATCATTGCCATAAAACCATTCTCGCTCATTTATTTATAATATAAATAAATATTTTTAAGAATGGCGTTGGATAACATCTCGTAGTTGAAATTTCAATGTGTCTATGATGTAAAGAGGTACCTTGACGGCGCTCGACGAAGAAAACAATACTAAATTTTGGTAAAGTTGCCGACTCACGATTTCAGCATCTTTATTTTTATTATTCTCATTCTGATTATTCTCATTTTCGATTTCAAAGATGTTTGTCTGGAATGTCTCGCTTGTCATTTCATGATTCTCATTTTCCTCGTTCGAATAACCCGAATAGACAAACTGCACATAATAAGTATGATCGAGAACGACTTCGTCATAGTAAATAAATGTCTCGTATCCCGTGGGACTTTTATTGTATTTTTTGAATGATGTCATTTTATTTTTATTCTTATTCTTATTCTTCTTATTTCATATCTAAAAGAATCATTTTTTTAATTTAATATTAAAAATATAAAAAGATGATTTCGATTCAAAGAGGAAAGGATCGCTTAATCCTTCGTAAAGACAGTAAAGATAGTAAAGATAGTAAAGAAGACAATGAAAATATATTTACGATCCTAGAGATGGGACCTTCCTTTACGATGCGCGATGTAGAAGAAGTTATTAATATTAAGGGGGAAAATGGGGAAGAAAAAGACAGAAATATAAAAATAAAAGCCTATTTCATCAACGGTAGTTTCTCCGACGATTTCGAAAACGAGTCGATAAGGCGTTATTCTCGCCCCATCACACTCGACGATATCCACTATTATTTATCGAGGCATAATATAACCGTCAAAGACGCCACCTCGATCTCGGCATTCCTTTCCAAGAGATACCCGACGCTTGAATTGTACGCAAATCGGCTGGGATATCTATTGGGTATCATCGAGATGATTCTACATAACCGACGCCTGATTCGCGAATTTAGAAAAGAGGGGTTTCGCATTGTCCATGATCGAGGCATCGAAGTAGAAGTTGAGATGGAGAGGGAGATATAAAAATATAAGAAGATTTGTATTATTTTGATAATTTTGGAACATTTTTTGCTACACTAAGATCGACGCCGGAAAGATCGACGCCGGAAAGATCGGCGTCCGTAAGATCGGCTCCTGTAAGATCGGCTCTTCTAAGATCAGCTCCTCTAAGATCAGCTCCTGTAAGATCGGCTCCTGTAAGATCGGCTCTTCTAAGATCAGCTCCTCTAAGATCAGCTCCTGTAAGATCGGCTCCTGTAAGATCGGCTTGTCTAAGATTGGCTCGTATAAGATCGGCTCCTCTAAGTTTGGCTCCTCTAAGATCGCCGTCCACAAGTGTGGCGTATCTAAGATTGGCTCCTCTAAGATCGGCTTGTCTAAGATCGGCTTCTGTAAAAAAGACTTCTCTAAGATCGGCTTCTGTAAGAATGGCTCCTGTAAGATCGACGTCCACAAGTCTGGCTCCTGTAAGAACGGCTCCTGTAAGATCTTTTCCACTTAGATCTTCTCCACTTAGATCTTCGTTGGGACCGATATTAACTTCTTTGGATACAATTAAGCTTATTACTGAATCTTCTGAAGGAGTATTTTCATAAAGATTAAAATTATCGTTCAATTCGACATAATTCGAATCCTGCATATTTTTCATCTTCGTAATTTTCATTCGTCCGTAACCGGCTCTTAAATCTCCAAATAATTTGTTTTTCCATATGTATGCTTTCAAATCGAGAACGGTATCTCCTCGCTCAATGCCAAGAGTAATCTCTTCTCCACTTAACAATCGAACGGTAATCTTTTTATCATTTTGTTGAGAATCCGGAACAAATCGATAACGAGACATATTTATATATAATAAAAAAAAATAATCTAAGATCGACGCCGGAAAAATGGGTTTAAGATTAAGAATTAAAAGAAAAGAAAATAAAAAATATAAAAGATAAAGAAATAAAGAATGTCTTTTTATGATATCTGTCCCTATTCCGAATTGTTTAAACATAATTTGATCAACGACTCGGTCTCTTCGTGTTGGTCCAGCGATTGGTTCGAACTTCTTCTTAAGAAAATCGCCATCGCTAAATTAGGACCGACCGTCACCAGTCGGTGGCTATTTATTGCTGCCAATTGTGTCTACAACGCTCTCTTTTTTAACGCTAATGTTATGCAATCGGTAGACGCAGAATATTGGGGGGGTATCAACAATAATAACAAGGCAATTTCCATAAATGATATGCAGGCGATTGTCGAACAAGCCTGTCAGTACGCCTTCCCCTTGCTCATCCGAACGTATATGAACCTTCCTCTTACGAATGAAGAAGTTGACGTTCTTGTTCGCCTTCATACTCCTATCGAGCCCGTCAACCCTTCGGATTTAGAAAACTTACGTGTAGAAATATCGTCCTATTTAGCAGCACGTGATGGAGATGGCTGGAAATTAACAACAACATTTAATGGCAGTCTTCCAAATGGTTCCAATACAATTGACGTTACCAATATCAGCTCACAAAATCTAAACAACCTCCCCCAAAGCTTGTCGTGGACTCCTTTATCCTTTAATGGAGCTACCAAACGGTATTTAACCCCGGAATGGGGCACCGTCAACCGCGGTGTCATTCCGGAAGCTGATTGGCAAGCAATCCTAGGAAACGCCCTTGAACTTTTCCCATCTAGCGCCGACTTTATACAAGAAATGAGAGATGTCCAAACCGTTACCGCAAATTTAACGGAACGACAAAAAATGATCGCCGAATTCTGGGCAGGCGGACCTGGTTCCGTTACGCCTCCTGGAATGTGGATGGTATTTACCGATTTGGCGATACGAAGTAACGAATTGTCATTATCGCAAGAGATTCGTCTTTATACTTTGATCGCCACGGGTCTCTACCAAGCTGGTATTTCCGCTTGGAGATTAAAACGCGACAAATTACAGGCGCGTCCGGTGCAAATGATACGCGAACTATATTACCAGCAACAGATAAAAGGATGGAATTCGTCGATCTCGGGCGAATTTTGGATGCCGTATCAGACATCGGATTTCGTGACTCCTCCCTTCCCAGATTTCGTATCGGGACATTCAACCTTTAGCGCGACATCGGCCCGTCTCCTCTTTCATTTTTTTCAAAACGATGTGATTACGATGAAAAAGCCGGTTAATTGCGATATCGTGCAATATCTTACCCCGATGCTTAAATCCAGCCAAAACGTGAACGTTACATTGAATGATATGTTTATCTATCCTCACCGAGGCATCATCGAGCCGTCTGTGCCACGTAGCGGTATTTCTCTCGAATGGACTCGATGGAGTGACCTAGCGAAAGAGTCGGGAGAGTCTCGTATCTATGGAGGTATTCATGTTGAAAGCTCGAACCAGGCGGGTCTTCTCCTCGGAAGACAACTTGGCGACTATTTATGGAATATGATGAAGGAAATATAAAGCGGGAATATAAGAAAATAAAAAATATTGTAAAATATTTTTATTTTATAATTTATAATAATAATCTAAGTTCATTTATCATCTGTCTCTTTTCAATGGGATCAAGGTCATTTGTAAAGTCAGCAACAAGTTGACTAATTTCTTTTTCATCTTGTTCCTGATTGTTGAGATCGGCATACTGTCTCAATAAGCTTTCATATTCTTGTGCAACTGACTTGAATGTTGTCGAGACACGAGGTGATGATTTTGGTGATTTAGCAGCTCTTTTTGCTGCTTGTTGCATTGCCATTGCAGCACCTGCAAAACCATATTTTCTACGTGTAGAGGATTTACGAGTCGAAGAGCGACGTTTCGAAGCACGACGAGATTTCTTCGGGGAAGATTTACGGGCGCTACGTTTCTTATGGTGCATCGTGCAGTATCCGTGCTTGGATGAAGGGTTGGCGACATTCTTGCATTTTGTGCCGTCGTCGCATTTGCATTTACATTTGCAAACTTTCGATGCAGATTTTCTAGATCTGGATTTAGCCATTTTATTATATTATTTTATTATTTATTTTATTTTAATGATTTTATTAAAATATAAAATGAATGCCAACGCACCATCTTTTTCTCCTATTTCTTACGATAATTCAGCTCAAAAATATATAGAAAAAAATACAATTATCCCGATGAGAAAAGATGAGAATAATATTTCATTTGAATCGGATGAATATGGCAAAGTAAAAACGCATCGTTATCTGACATTCGACCAATTCCGCAACATTCCAAAGGGATTTGGTGGGCGTGTCGGAGTTCTTGTTTATTATATTGAAGACGGACAAAGACATTACGTCTTGAATATTTCGAACCGACAATTATACAGCGATTTCGGAGGAGGCGTAAAGAAAAAGTTGTCTCCTTATGAGGGTCTGAAGAAGGAATTATTGGATGAAGTGCCTCAATGGGTAGATCTATTTATGAAAAAAATAGAGGATAACAACAATATAATAATATACAACCAAGAGAATCTATCGACGGACGATAGAAACATAAGAACAGAAACAATGTTTATTTTCCCCATAGAGAAGATCATTCTATCGGCATTTCGAGGCACAGAAGAAGTAAGGGATTTGGTAGTCATGAATCAAGACGAATTTTACGATTTATTATTTAATAAGGTCATGATGGATGAGATGGGAAACACGTTTCAGCATCTCAATAATGGCTTGGTAATGATTCGAAAAATGGTCTGGAATGGATGGTTAGACTTATAAAAAACCAAACGCGCACCAATTTGTTGGACTACTAGACTGTGCTACTACCATCTCATTAGTCAATCCATGATAACCAATCGATGCTCCACCAGTATTTGTCAAGTTTACACCTAATACATTTGAAAATTTTTTTGAAAATGGAATATAACAATAAGTACCATCTGACGATGGATGTTCTTTACCCCACTGAAAGGTAAGTCCTCCAGGTAACGTATAAGATCCGCAATTTTTACTAGTTTTACCATACTTTGTAGCGCATTCGACCGGCGAAACTCCAATATTCACACCACCAACGGTGATAGAATCAACAGTTGCGTTTCCGGCTGACAATTTACCCCTCGTTGAAATACTTCCGGCTGATAAGACACCCTCGGTTGAAATACTTCCGGCTGATAAGGCACCCCCGGTTGAAATACTTCCGGATGAAATACTTCCGGATGATAAGGTACCCTCGGTTGAAATACTTCCAGCTGATAAGGCACCCTTGGTTGAAATACTTCCGGATGAAATACTTCCTGCTGATAAGGTACCCTCGGTTGAAATACTTTTGGTTGAAATACTTCGTGCTGATAAGGTACCCTCGGTTGAAATACTTCCGGCTGATAAGGCACCCACGGTTGAAATACTTCCGGCTGATAAGGCACCCACGGTTGAAATACTTCCGGCTGATAAGACACCCCCGGTTGAAATACTTCCATTTACTATCGAATTTCCTGATACCTTAGAATCGCGCGTTACACTGAGATACTCTAGGCCCAAATCGGTCGTCGTCGCCAAGTTGCCGTTAGCGTCGCTGTACATGACATTCATCGGAGCTGGCTGAGGAAAGTTCTCTACGAAATCTTCTTTAGAAATATTAGAAAGATAGAACGAATCATCATTATCGTAATTATAATTCTCTTTAACCGTAGGAGTCGGATTTTTATTAACAAGAATGAGAATGAGAATGATAAAAATAAAAATTGAAGTTATGGTAATCGCCTTCAAATTTTTGTTGATAAATAATGAAATCGAATTAGAACTCATTTATTTTATATTTTTTCAAAAAAAAATCAATTTATTCTTTATTTTTTTCTTTCTTTTATAAAATATAAATGCCTGTTATTTTCTTTGACGATGACAAAACAAATATTGATGATATCCAGAAAAACATTCCAAACGTGGAATGTTTTCAGATTGATGTTTCACGTCCGAATGACATGAGCGTGAGCCTTAGGGAGAGTGTGGGAAGCCTGTCTGAAATTGCACTCGACCCAGGTAATAAGTTTTGGTATCCATCTCTTCCTGAATTTGATGGGAATAGTTATGTACGAGTTTGCAATCTTCGAAGAAATGGTGAACCCATTTACCACAACAATGATCCGGCCTATGGTTTTATGATAAATAATGGAATTACTGAAGACAACGAATATACATTGAGAGAATGGGTGAAAGAACATTCGGAATCTCCGAATAAAATCGCAGTCTTTGATTGGGATCGTACCATTTCTGTGATAGAAGGAATCTTATTCGAACCATATGGTCATAATTGGGATGAGTTAGGTATTAAAGTAGAGGATGTCGCGGTTTATTTAATGGGAGGGAGAGAACGTATGGATCGAATGCAAAACATGTTTAGGTATCTTCAATCCAATTATGTTACGATCCTCGTTCTTAGCTCTGACAATAGAAGATGTCAGAGACCGTCACGTTTTTTTGAGTCACATTTTTATCGCATGATGGATGTTATTCTTTGTGTCATTCCCAATTTTGAACATGACCAGTTAATTTGCGCTGGAGATCGCTTAAAATCCGTTGCATTGATCGACAGTCGAAAATATCAGTACGCGTTAAAACATAAAGAAACATGGATGGATTGGATTTGCCGTGGTGGAATATGCCGAAGTCGTAATCGGAAAATGGAATTTGGTAAACGAAGAAGTGCACGAAAAGGTAGTAAGAGTAAAAAGACAAGTAAGACAAGTAAGAAGAGTAAGAGCAAGAAGAGTAAGAGTAAAAGTAAGAAGAGTAAGAGCAAGAAGAGTAAAAGTAAGAAAAGTAAAAGTAAGAAAAGTAAAAGTAAGAAAAGTAAGAAAAGTAAAAAAAGCATACGCACGACAAAGATCAAAAAGTAAGTATAAAATATGAAAAAGAGAAAAAAGAAAATAAACACGATCGTGTTTATTGTTTTATTATTATATTATTATTACATTTATTATAACATTTATTATAAGATATGGCATTCCACTATTTTGCGATTTTTTTAACCGATAACGAATTTTCACATCATATCCTGGATCTATCCGTCTCGAATCGATCGAATATCTCATTACTATCTTACATATCCAGTCTTTTTGTTAATAACTTGAATGGACTTTCTAATGGCGAAAATCTGACGGATATATCACACCACATAAAAAATATAATATTATCCCAAGATGTGAGCATTTGCCCAAACCCTTACCAACAACGACTAGACATTGACGCGACTTCGTATTATCAAATCGATGTGGTATACTATGGTAATATTTTTGAAGAAATCAATCTGGAATCACCCATGAAACGTATTTCTATTTATAATAGTTATAATAGTTATAATAGTTGTAATAGTTATAATAATGAAGAAAATAAAGAAAATGAAGAAAATAAAGAAAATGAAGAAAATATAATAAATATTCAAACTAGACTATATCAATATGTAGCCATCTTTTGTTTTTTTCAACAAATCGTAAAGCCATTTTTGACAAATTGACTTATGAATTATGCTTCAACAGACGTAATTGTTATAGAATAAGGAGTTGCGATAGGAGTAACATTTACTGTTTTGTTTATATTACCTGCTATATTGTAAGAAGAAACAGAAACTATGTACATTTCATCGTCTATCAAATTATCAAACGTGTAAATTTTGTATGGTTCATCTGTAGCATCATCAGAAAAGTAATCGACTTGTGAAGCATACTGAATGACTCCATTAAAAGTATTAAAGCAACTAAGAATATACATATAAGGTTTAACAGTTTCATCAATAACAGACTCAACTGTAAATAACACTTTAATTTGTCCGGAAAAACCTGTAGGAACGGCTGTAATTGTTGAAGGTAGTTGCGGTAACGTACAAATTGTTACTTCATTAGATCTATTAGATTTATATACTCGATCATCATATACGGCCTCAACAATAAAACTGTGTTTTCCGATTGGACAATCAAGCCTAATACTATCATCATTAATCAATAAATCATTCAACTTAACATTTTTAAAGAGATACACGTTATAACCTTTAAGTTTTAAGTCACCAGAAATAGGTGCCTGAAACATAATCTCAACTTGTTTGTCACCAAGGGCTTCTGCGTGTACGTTTGTCGGAGCTAGTTCATTTTCGTCTTCTAATTCCATATTTTTATAATTTATAATATAATTTTAAATATAATTTTTAAAATGTATCTAATGTATCTAAAAATGCTGAAAATCACGACAAGAACCCTCTAATTATACTATCCACACCGTGCCCAGCAGTTTTTACATCTTTTGTGTTTTTGTTTTTGACACCAATGTCTTGTTTGTGCAAGGCGAGCCCAACATCAAGACTACGAATGAAATCTCTTCTGTCTCTGTTAAGACGAAGTTTCTTATTAATACGAAGGACATCTTCATTATTTTTATCTAAATCTAAACCCTTGAAATGCATTATATTTTCATTTTTTTCAATAGCATCGGCGATATCTTCCATCATACGCCAGTCGGGACTATATTTTAAATCAATCATGGGAATGGTCGTAACCTCTAAAAATTTTATAAATTCCATTTGTCTCAATGCGTATGCATTTAACGATATCACTATTTTTTTAATAGGCAATAAACTCAATTGACTAAGAATTCGTCCGCGCATACCTTGTATATTGTGTTGACTTTCGCCGGTAACTTCAACGATATCGTACCATCCCTCTGTGGTCGCATATAAAAATTTATAAAAAGGATATGACGTATTGCTAAATGGTGGATCAATATTTAAAACAGCTTTCATACCTGATTTACGTTGATCCGCCTTTTTTAATTCATTTTGAAGTTGTATAAATTGTCTCTCTACCAATTGTAATTTATTTTTGATGATTTCGACATCAATACTTTTGATTTCGTCACCAATACTTACGGGTTGATATGAGACACCATCTACCGTCGAGTTTACGATCATGGGTTTAAGCTGATCGTTGGTAAGAACTGACATTTTCAAAACACGTTTATTACCTTTTTTCGCGATAATTGGTAAAAAATGACCTATATCTATGAATTCACCTTCTATTATTTCTAATGGCATTGCGATATATCCAATATCTATAAATTTTTTTAAGGCAGGATATATTTTTATCATTTCATCTCTAACAGAAGATACATCTGGCAAACATCGGATATCATGAGTTTTACCATTATAATTAACTTGTATCGGAGCAATCGTAAAAATAATAACATCAACATTTTGATTAGCCCTATTAAAATCACTGCTCTCAAAAAGTTCGTATCCATCATCTCCATGTCTAAAAAAATAAATATTTTCCTTGCACTCTTCACAGTCGCGAAGATCATCAAAATCATTCTTTTTATTGAAAAGAAATTCCTTTACACTCTGCAATGTGTCATCATTTTCAATTCCCAAACGTACATCTTGACCCTTATTGGCTTGTTTGATAGTTAGAATAAATTTATTATTATGATTATGATTCTCTTGAATATTAATACGATACATCCTATTACGACTCATTTTATTATAAAATAGATAAGATAATATTAAAAAAAAATAATTCTAAAATCTATGCCGCACGCGACGGCCACACACACACACAAATGACAAAATTGTGTGTGTGTGTTTGTCCAAAATTTTCCGCCCAATTTATATAAATTTTTTTATAAAAATCTTTACGTCGTCAACGATGATACCTTCGTCCTAAAAACGTTGTTGTTACGGTTCAATTCGCTATATTCGTTTACCCTGGAGCCAAACGTGGCTGTTCTGTCGTTATTCAACTGCCTGTCATCCGTATTCCATCCTTTGGCCGCCGCGTCCAGACCAATCTTGATCGCGTCGCCGTCTAGGAGAGACTGTATCAACTTTTCTGCCCTCATGTCTCGAACGGTTTCGCCCGTCTCGTCGGTAAACTCAAACATTTGCCTACTCGGATCGACGCATTTATAGGTAAGCTTACCGTCGGGTCCTTTCAACATTTTATCGACGACAAACTTGGCAAAGCCGGCTTGTCCGGCGTACACGACGTTGTAGTCTAGATGGTCTTTCAGGACCTTGTTGACGTGCTCTTTGGAGAGATTAAGGACATTGTTGTTAGTTGTTACCGTGATGTGATTCGTAGTCGTGTTGGTGGTCGTTGTAGGGGCCGTCACAACGGCCCTTGACTCGAAGGCCATAGTCGTGACAGCCGATTCCAACTTCTCTAACTTGGAATCAAGCTTCGCTTCCAACTTTTCTAACTTGGCCTCAAGTTTGGCAATGTACTCGTTCTTCTCTGCTAATTTATCTTTGAATGCTTCCGTTTCTTTTGAGAAGAACACCTCTTTCTCCCTTAGTTTTTCATCAAGTGCTTTATACTTTTCCTCGAGTGTTTTATATTTTTCAAGCTTCTTATCGATTTGTTCTTTCTCTTTTTTTTGTTTCTCTTTGCATATGTGAATATGTTCATTTAATGTTTTATTTAGTGTAAATGTTTTAGAACAGTGATCACATGTAAAATTTGTATTTTCTTTTCCCTGTAATTCTAAGCAGTATTTAGCGCTTTTTTGATGAGCAATAAGATTGCTTTTTGATGAAAACGCCTTTTTACAAAAATCGCAATCCATTCTTAATTCTTTTATATTAAAAAAGAAAATTTTAAATTGGTGTTTTTTTACCAATCTTGATCAATCAATTCCCAATCATGCCCAATCATTACCAATTATGCCCAATCATTACCAATTATGCCCATTATTTATAAAATTTTTTCTAAAACGTACAAAATATATAATTTTACACAAAATTATAAATGGAGGAGTCGGTTCGATGGTATACAGGGTTAGACGCATATGATTTCAATCGCCGATTGAGACAATCCAAACCGCTTACGCCGGAACAATCTGTTCATTATGACAGACTTTGGACGTTTCTCGATAATCACCGAACAACCGAAGAATTGGTGGTTCGCCGTGGTGTTACACAGATGACACCGAAAGAGGTTCGTGCGATCTTGGATCTTCCTCAACGTTCCTTCCTATCTACTACACTAAATAAGATGTCGAATGCCGTCGACATGAAATGTTGCACGATTGTCATTCGCGTTCCGATTGGATCCCCAGCGTGTGATATATCAGCCTATTCTCTTCACCCTAACGAGAAAGAAGTGTTATTGGCCCCTGGTCGTCTGTCCTATATCAGGAAAAGAATGACACGATCGTTGTGGAAACCCTATTACGACGTTGCCCATACCATATATGAGTGCGAGTATATTCCAGATCCAGTACCGGAACATCTAAAAAAAGAAAAAGGAAAAAAATGCAAAGAAGGGTATGAAAATCATCCATCTAACCCCAAAAAATGCAGGAAATCATGTAGTAATCTTCAAATCCGCTATCCCCATACAGGAAGATGTCGGAAAAAGAAAACTTAGTAGAATAACAATTTCGTAATGTATCGAATACGATCCTCATTATAAGCTTCGTTATTGTCTATATTCATATCATCACTATCTTCATCATTATTGCCATTATTATTATTATTATCATCGCCATCATCATCATCACGGGGGGTGATTGCTTCCCCCAGAATTGGCAAGGAGATGATACGCTCGCCGTCTTTACGAACCGATACCATCATATTTACATTCACGTCTTTGGGAAACCAATCTTGAAACGACATGTCGAGATTGGAGATGTTGGAGATGTTGGAAATCGCAGAAATTGTAGAAATATTAAACATTGGATTGACGGTCACCGTATAGGATTTAAAGGGTCGGATTGTTAAAAAAGATAAAAAGGAAAAGAGATGAGGTGATAATTTACGAGTCTTCTCAAAGGGGCAAAGGATTCGGTTACGAATTTCTTCGATGATAGAGTATACATCTCTGCGAGACACCATAGACTCAAATGTAATATCAAATAAATCAACGCTTCCGTGAAGATCGGCAAAGGCTATATGAAGGCTATAGGGAAACATTATATCATTATTAATAATGTATTTTTTTTAGATTTAGAATAAATTTGTATATCAATACGGCAAACAGCACGGTTGATCGTCGACGACTGTTCGATAGCATCTGACATTACGGCGAAGATGATCGATAAATCGTATGGTCCAACCTTTTTTCTTAATTTCGTCCTTCTTTTCTTTAGAGAATGTGAATCGTACGATATACAAATTCATTCCTTCATTGTGTTTCATCCACCATGGGACTAGATGCCCAGCGTTGATTAGAATATGACTGGGGGAGTAAATGGTTTCCATCCTCGTCATAATATTTTTATAGGCCTTCTCGCGTAGGGGTTTTTTCTTACGAATGTTTTCTAGAATTTCGTCTTTCCATAAACACAGCCAATAATACAGGTTATCACCGCGTTCTCGAAATTCGCGGATTTTATCATACCGCTGTTGTTCAATTTTTTCGCCGTTCTTAACACGTTGAATCATTTCATATTTTTTCCATCTTCGAAGATATTTTAAAAACTCTTTTTTACATTCAGGATTTTCATATAAGTCTACAAGTTTCCCAGAATACAAATCATTCTTCTGTTGCCATTTCATGTATCTTTTAGAATGGTTGTGAATCTTATCATCAAATTCTTTCTTTTTTTGAAGATAGATAGATAGTTGAGGATGAACTGAGGGTATATCATTCTTATCATTTTTATCATTCTTATATTCGATGGGAATCACTTCTACCTGAAATATTTGAGGAAGGTCATACGGTTGCGCCACTCCTTTTTCGTCTTCTATGATCAAATTTGTGAGCGTTATAGATGACAAATATTCGGAGGTCAATACGCCTTGATAGGGAATTCCGCTTATTTTTCCGTCGTCTTCCACCCCTATGGTCAATGTTCCTAGTTCATCATCGGGGGTATGAGGGTCAAGGAAGGCGCATGCATATTTGGGGAGATATATGGTAGCATATTTTGCTAGACTTTGGTGAATCATGTCGTTAAAGTTCCATTGAAACGTCTCGATGTATGTTCTTGCCACATCGTCATCAAAGGGAAGACCAATATGATGGAACGAAATTTTCTTATATTCTTTGAATATATTTTCTCGTCCCACAAACTGACCGTGAAACATAATATAACAAATATAACGAATATAACGAATATTGATAATAAATATAAAATTCAATTATATTTATTTATTATTTAATCATCGATTAGTGCGCTACATACGGTATCTTCGTACTTTTATACTCTTTTACTTTTCTTACCACTCTTTCTTTTACTTTTCTTACCACTCTTTCTTTTACTTTTCTTACCACTCTTTCTTTTACTTTTCTTACCACTCTTTCTTTTACTTTTCTTACCACTCTTTCTTTTACTTTTAAAAGCCAAGACATGATGATGATTCAACTCATTCATATTCCTAGCATTTGAATGCAAGGAATTTCCAGCTCTTATTAATACAGGTAGACTGGAGGTGTGTATGTTCTCTTCTTCCTTTATTAATTCATTAATTTTTTCATTTGCCCACTCAATTATTTTTTCGGGTTGTTTCATAATATTTTTCATAATCTGATTTAGTTTATTAGTAGTATCGATTGGTATCTTTGACATAAGGAAAATAATGTAGTCTTTAATATCTTGAATGTTATTTTTGTCTTTATTGATTTTGCGAATGTAACTGGCATGGGGATAATTTTTGAATTTTTGAAGAGATATAATTTCTGTCCATAGATGTAATAATTCGTCATCTTCTATATTTATATTATTATTGATAAAACGATACGGTCGGAATCCCAACATATATTCAAATGCTCTTAAAATATGGACCGTTTTTACAGAGTCAGTAGCTAAACCATAAATAATCATGATAATGACTAAAAGCACAAATCCACCTTGTGCGCTTACTACTAATCCGTCAATACATTCTTTTCTTGTTTGGATGTTTTGTTCTCTATCTCTTTCTCTTTTTTTGGGACCACATTCAGCTTCACAACTTTGTATACTCGAATGATAGGTATGGCCATATTTACGACCGGGCAGACATGTCCAATTTGGTTTTTCTTTGTCTAGTGTACAATAATGATCTCCAGACATTTTTAGACGTTAGACAATTTTATTATAACAAATAAAAATAAAATAAAATTTAACGACGATTTGATCTTTTCTTAGATCTTTTTGTTGATCTTTTCTTAGATTTCTTCGTTTTCTTAGATTTCTTAGATTTTTTGGCAGACTTTTTACCATAGCCATATATTCCGTTTCTTCCTGGCGGGTTTCCTCTCCAAAAATCTTCGGGTTTGCCATCAGGGCCTACGGCTCCAGTATAGTAGGGCATTGACATTTCGGAACGGAGAGATGGAGCCTGAGGTGGAGGTGATCCTCCCCACATTGCATCATTTGCATTAAACCGATCTCTTTGTCTATGAACGCTTTTTTGTCTTCTACGAGAATTGCGTTGTGGCATTTTTATATATAAGATAGATAATTATTTTATAATTATTTCATTCGTCATATTCGTTATTATGATATTGGTTGATCCGTATTTCTTTCAAGTTATTTTTTATGGAAGGTAATTCGATCTCATTATTTTCGTTAACCAACTCGCATGCCGAAAAGCCAATGATCAATACCATAAATAATGTGAAAGAAATACATATCACAACAAATTCCATTTATTATATTTTTATATTAAGAAAAAAAATAGATAGAGATAATATCTCTATAGGTACGAAATTCGTGAAGGTTATTAACAACCGTACTACTAGCATTTTTTGACGTCATTAGACTAACATCTTCTATTTTTTGTACAGGTGGAGGTATTGTTTGAATTTCAAGGTATTGTCCTGTTATCTGATTGTGTAATATCGGCGCGCGTGTATCATATTTAATTATTTTCCACGGTGATTGAATGACTAACTCTTGACCAATATTAACACCAATTAAACATTGGTTACCAGTATATTTAGGTCGTTCGATATTTTCAAGGTCTTTAATATTTATTGTTGTATAATATGTACCATATTTTAAATTTAATAAAGTCAATAACGGATATGTAAAATCATCTGTATAAATAATATTGTCAACTCTAATACCATCTACAATATGAATATATCGCCCTTTCAATTCGTCATAAAAATTTTTAAATTCATCTGTTTTTTCGAATAAAACAGGAAACCCTCCTGTTCCACATACAAATAAGCTAATGTTTTCACGGAGTGACTTGCAGACAAATGGAAGTTCTGTTTCCATTCTATTAAAGAAAGAATGGGTTTGCTTATCAAAAAAACGGTCATTTTTAGCCTTAAAATCTGAATTTTTAATGCAACATAGAAGAAATGTTGATAAAATACTCAAAGCCATACCAGCAGAATGTCCGAACCATAAAATCTGATTACAGTCAATAATACTATTTTGGATAGAATGTAATAATTTAAAAAAAACATCAAAATTCAGAATTTCCTTCTTATTATTATTAAAGCCGTCACCATAGCCAAACGTATTATGAAAATCATACATAGGAAGCATTCTGCTTCCACCATCAGCACAAATAAATAATGTGCGACCATATCGATACACATGCATTTTTCGATCTCTTCTACAATGAAATATATAACAATCAAAACTTCCAATATAAGTGAATTCAACGTCTTCCTCTATAGGGAATTTTATTTTTTTATTACCATGACATGATTGATAATCTTGACCGATTTCTGTAGGCTTGGGGAAAGAGCCTTTAATCTTTTCGAAAGTCGATGGTATAATCCCATGATTGTTATTTGCCATAGATCGAGACATTAATCCAATAAAATAACGCACTATCTTTTTATACATAGGTATCTCATGAAAGAGTCTCGTATCGTCAAATGATATTTCTTCTTCCTGCAACAATTTTTTAGAACTACCAGCGAGTTCAACACGAATCAATTTGTCATCAGTCATTAATTTGTCGAGATTAGGTGTTGTAAGATTAGAAACGACATTTCCACCTAAAAAAATATTGCGAAAGTAATCCATTCTTTATTTTTTATTTTAATAATTTTAATAATTTTAATAATTTTAATTCACAATTTAGTAACGGTAGCGATCAAACCGGAATGGGCGGAATTTCGGACCATCTATGACGGCCGGCATCGGAGCCTCACTCGCAACATTCTGTTTACCAGATTTCAAATAGAAGAAGATCGATGCGACAATGGATACAACGAACAATAAGAGAAAAAATTGCATCAATTTCGAGCCTTTAGAGACGCACATCAATTTGTCCATTACTCCTTTGCGACAGTTGGATCCATCCCATAAACGGCATCCCATGCCATCAGCGGCCGTTTCGACCGTTAGATTATCTACGTGATCCTTGGCTTTCTTGCACGACATCTCATCTGGGTACTCTTTATCGCTCACCATAGATAGTGTATAATACATTCCTGCGATCGACAATACAATAGCGCCAACCGAATAATAAGCTAACATTTTGTAATCAGTTGCCATATTTTATTTATTATTTTTTTTTATTTTTATTTTTTTTATTGCTTTCTTTATCTTTCTTTTATTATTTTTTATTCTTTTTTATTCTTTTTTATTCTATCATGTTTTAACTTTATTTTTTTGTAAAATACAGCAAAAAATCGACAAAAAAGATATTGTTTACGTTGAAAACGTTAATTGTATACGTAAAATATATTTTAGCGATTTTATAAATTCTAAAAATTAAAAATAATATGTAATAAAGTAAATATGAATACATCCGAAACGTTTCAACAAAGAGTGAAACGTATTCGGGAATTAATTAAGAAGGAAAAGAAGGATAAAAAATGTAAAAAAGATAATGTGGAGGATAAAGAGGATGATAACAAAAATGAAAATAATGATACCAACGAAAATAATGAAAAAGAATTTGACCTAAGAACTGACCCAGAAATATTCTCAAAAGATACAAAAGAATTATCTCTTCCTCCCACGGTTGCCGAAGAGCCTGAAA
>Ga0214919_10001945_pt1 | contig 33198 bp, 28 predicted proteins | sample LL1503_MetaG_FD_177994 | JGI IMG/M metagenome (GOLD analysis project Ga0214919, IMG submission 177994) | Freshwater microbial communities from Lake Lanier, Atlanta, Georgia, United States - LL-1503 | ecosystem: Environmental > Aquatic > Freshwater > Lake | place: USA: Georgia | collected... | reverse complement strand
CAGTAAAATATCCATTTTTAGTATTATGTGGTGATGATAATGAATTCTGGAAAAATATGGATATTAAATATCCTCATATTATTTTAGAAGAAAACGATGTAAATACATTTGCTCTATTACAACAGTTTCATTATTTTATTATGTCTAACTCAACATTTATTTGGTGGTGTGCCTATTTAGCTAACACTAAAAAAGCGATTGTACCTACAAAATGGTTTGGTCCAGCGGGACCTCAGTTATATGAAGATATTTATGAAGATGAATGGGTTCGAATGTAATTTATTCACTATCAAAATTGATCGTGGTAGGATATTTCAAGAAGCAGAAATCACGCCAAGTAGTATGTCCATAATCGCGATCCCATTCTGTCCAACCAAATAGACGCTTACGAACATTTTTACTATCGGTAATAAATTCTGGGAATGGCTGCCAGACTTTATATTTATATGTAAATACGAGATTCATAATTGTCATTTCATTACAGCGACAGATTGGATATTTATTCATAGTATCAACCAGTTCTTCAATTGAAATAGTTTTAAGAAGAGCGGTATCATACATCCAGATGCAATTTAAAAAATATCGCAAGTCAAGAATATGTTGCCCATATTCTTTAAATAATGCATTGGCTACTTCTGGATTTTGGTCTGTTTCAATAATACCCCCAAATCGTTTCTCTGTATCATATAAAGGTGCATCATCTGGTGCTAATAATGCATTCTCGCATGGAAGTTCAACCAAGTATTGAATTCTATCTAATACACGAAGACCTGCGTCGATAAAAATGATACGATCCCAGTATGCAAAAAATGGATTAAATACATGAAACTTATCCCATTGTGTTAGTTTTGCAAATTCGCGATTATCGCATGTAGGACGAATAGGATGTGTTTTATATGCTTTAATTACTTGAGATGTATTGAGGTGCTCTACGCGTTTACCAATAATTCGGTAATAATCCAGAAAATTAGGGGGTGCATCAAATCCAACAGTAATAAGAACAAGGTCACCAGTCCATTCACCTCTTGAACGAATATCGAGAATTGTTCTTTTGGCTTTATGAAAATATCCTTGATCTGTTAAAGTGACAATAGCTGTTTTCATTTTAATAGATTATGTTTTTGAATTTTAAGTTATAATAAATGATTAATAATCGCTATCATAATCATCTTCATCATCCTCTTCGCTATCATCATCCTCTTCGCTATCATCATCCTCTTTATCATCTTCATCATCTTCACTATCCTCAAACTCTATCTTATTTCCAGATACATCTGTTTTAGCATAACAATTTTTGATAAAATGTCCAGAACGTCCACACTGTGTACATAAATCTTTTGCACCACGAATCTCCATGTTAAGTGCATCAATATGAAAAGGGCTTAATTCAATTTGAACATATGATCCTCCACGCACTTTATCAATACCATATTTTGCCATATATTCTTTTGTAATTTTGTCTTCATCAAAGATTGAAGCTCCTTCAATTGTTCGTTCTAGTGAAATGGGTGCATATTTTCGTGTCCATGCTGAACCATTGCCAGTTAGATGTTCCTGATAACGTTTAATAACGTTTTGACTTTTTCCAATGTAATAATGTCCACCTTCTAATCGAAGAATGTAAATGGTTGTATTTGATATAGTTGAATGTTAGTTATATAAATATAGTTGTTATCTTTAAATGTATTAGTATATAATTCAATTTTTATTTATCCGTTATTTAATTAATGTAATCCATTGCATAGTTGATATATCATATTCATCGTAAAATAAATATATTACATCTGCAATGCAGTTATTTGGTGGATTTATTATTGCATATTTAATATATTCTATAAGTTTTTTTTCTCGTTCTTCTATTTGTATATATTTTTGTTTTGGACATGGTTTATAATAATCTGGATTATAACGAATAAATCTTACTGGTATTCCTCTAACTTCTACTAAATTAATCATTCGTATTTGCTCACAATCATGCACATATGATTGATGTTGATTTTCATCTACTTCTATATACAGAAAATGAGTTCCACAATCAATTTGAAAATCTGGTCTTTCTTTACCACAAGTTGCACTTTCTAATATTTTATCATGAATAAAAGTAAATCCTGCTACATTTAGAATATCTTTTACATGATTCTCTTTAGCATGTTGTCTACTTTTTATAATAAATGGATCGCAAGTAGAACATTTACCATTTACTAGAATATCATCAAGATTGCATATAGTACATTTAGCTATTCCTAAATTATCTGCTTCATTTGGTTTATGAGTTTCACAGTAACGTGTACCATTTAATTCATAACATCCAAGATGTTTACATTTTGGTGTTTGACATTTTTTTGTAGATAAAAATATCATCCCTTTTTGTTTATGAAGTGTACAATATGCTATTTTGTTTCCTAAAAATCCATAAGATGCTCTTATATTACAATTATTTGATTCACATATTTTATTTAAAGCATTTATCATATTATATTCTTTATGATTTCCACAAAAACGTCCTTTAGTTTCTCCAACTATATTATAGAATGGTGTCTTTTCACAATTATCAAATTCGCACTTTTTTGAAATAACATTTATCATGTTAATTTCTTTATGTTCATAACAAAAACGTGCATTAGTTTTCCCACGAATATTAAAATCTGGCTGTTTATTACAATTATAATTTTCACATTTTTTATCAATTACATTAATCATGTTAATTTCTTTATGTTTAACACAAAAACGTGCATTAGTTTTTCCATTAATATTAAATGTTGGTCTAGTATTACACCCATCTATTTCGCATGTTTTATGTCTAATATCAATCATATTTAGCATTTTATGTTTACAACAAAATCTAGCTGTACGAAATCCTGGTGTATTATAAGTTGGAACTATATTACAATTATTAAATTCACATTTTTTATCCTTAACATTAATCATATTGTCTAATTTATGTTCATAACAAAATCTAGCGGTACGAATTCCTGGTGTATTATATGATGGTCTTGTATTACAATTATCAAATTTACATAATATATGTTTAACATCGACCATATTATCTAATTTATGTTCAACACAAAATCTTCCCTTCTTTTCACCCTTAAAATTATAACTTGGTTGTTTTTTACAATTATCAAATTCGCATTTTTTATTTTTAATATCAATCATATGTGGTTCTCTATGCTTAATACAAAATTTACCAGTTTTTTCACCTATAATATTATAAATTGGCTGCTTTTGACAGCCAATTGATATACATTTTTTACTTTTAACATCAATCATATTAAGTTCTTTATGTATACCACATAATAGTGGTTGTTTTTCACTATTAAAATTAAAAGATGCATATTTTCCACAATGACATTTAGCCATACCTTTTATATATAGTTTTTATTTAAATAATATTAATAAAACTACTTAAAATCTATAAACTATATTTTATTGAAGATGAGTTATCTTATTAAAGTTGATATTACTAAACCAGTAGATGTTCCAGAGCATCCATATTCTTTTCCACTTGATTCATTTCAAAAACATGCATTACGTGCTATTGCTGATAATGAATATGTTCTTGCCTGTCTTCCAACTGGCTCCGGGAAAACACTCGTAGGAGAATATCAAATATATCACTCGTTAAAGAAGGGAAAACGTATATTTTATACCACGCCAATCAAATCTCTGTCAAATCAAAAATTCTATGATTTGAAGCATCAATATCCAGATGCTACTGTTGGAATTATGACAGGAGATATCAAATTCTGTCCAGATGCACAGATTGTTATAATGACCACAGAGATTCTGAGAAACTTATTATATAAGAAAGGGAGCACTACAGAAAATCTGGGAATTACTGCCGCAATTTCATTGGATGGAGTGGATGCCGTTATTTTTGATGAATGTCATTACATGAATGATAAAGATCGTGGGATGATTTGGGAGGAAACTATGATTTTACTACCAAAAGAAATTAATATGGTTATGTTATCTGCTACACTGGACCACCCAGAGTATGTAGGGGAATGGTTGGGTAATCTTAAACAGAAGCCTGTGCATTTAATTGAGACTCATTACAGAATTGTACCTCTTTCACATCATTTAGTTAAAGTAGATGAGAAAACAGAAGAATATGAATTAGCAACCTTGATGGATTCCAAAGAAGTTTATCATTCAAAAGTATATATAGATTGGTTAAGAGTCAGAAAGGATAAGAAGGATGCAGAATATAAACAGAAGTTGGAAATCAAGGATGGAAAAAAAGATAAAAAGAATGATAAAAAAATTCATGTGGATAGTTTCGTATATCAGTTAAATCAAACCATTTTGATGCTGGAAAGGAAAGAGCTACTTCCTGCAATCTGTTTCGTACTTAGTCGCAAACTCTGTGAATCCTATGCGGGAAAAGTAGAGAAAGACCTCTTGACATCACATGAAACTGCTGCAGTAAAACATATTATTACTTTTCATTTACATCGTTATTTACCTACCCTTGAATCAAATCCACAATATCATAAAATATATAATCTCCTATGTAGAGGAATTGCTTATCATCATAGTGGTCTTTTGCCCCTACTTAAGGAAATAGTTGAAATCTTATTCTCCAAAGGATTCATTAAACTTCTGTTCTGTACAGAGACATTTGCGGTGGGTCTAAATATGCCAACGAAGACTGTGTTATTTGCAGGATTTAAAAAGTATGATGAAACACTAGATGATATGCGGATTCTGAGAAATGATGAATATATTCAAATGGCAGGGCGTGCAGGGCGTCGTGGAAAAGATGATAAGGGTATAGTCATATATCTTCCTGATCGCGAGCCATTGGAATCCCATGAAATGTTTAATATGATGAAAGGTAGCCGACCACCTATTACAAGTAAGATGACATTTCATTATGATTTTATTTTAAAGACGATTCAGGCATCTACAGAACCGATGAAATGGTTGGAGATTATGAAACAGAGTTATTGGTTTCAACAACGTCTACACGAAATTAAAGAGAAGACAGATGAGCTACAGGACTGTCATAATACAATGCAGAAAGGAGAATATCACGAAGAATGTGCAAAACGATTCTCATTAGAGCAGCGAATGAAAACTCATGCAAACAAAAAAGAAATACAGCGAGAATTGACATCACTTAAAAATAAACAAGTGGGTCCTAAATGGAATAAGGCATGGAATGATTATCTGAATTATCAACAGTTAGAAAAACGCTCTACATATTTTCAGCAGCAAATTACAGTATTAAAAGACTATGAATCAATTGTTAGACATCATGTTGATTTTTTATATCAGACAGAATTTCTTACAAGTGATGATCCATATATTTTAACGAAAGAACATTTAACCATAAAAGGTGTTTTAGCAACAGAAATAAATGAAGGGCATCCCATATTGATGTCTACTCTGTATCATACATGTCTGCTTCGTGCATTATCAGAGAATGATTTAATTACTGTACTTGCATGTTTTCATGAAAATAAAGAAACGATTCCCATTAGCGAATTGAATATTTCACAAGAAGCGTATGATGCGCTATTAAAAATAGAAAAGATGGCAGATACTTTTTATAAGCTGGATAGGGATGATACATATTGGAGAATTTCAACAGAAATGGTTGAGCCTGTGTCACGTTGGATAAATGGTGAACATTTATCTGTTATTTGTCAGGAGTATGAAATGTTTGAAGGAAATCTTATGCGTTCTCTCTTAAAAATTGGAAATATTCTGGATGAATGGTTAAGTATGGCGATTTATAGTGAACATGTTTATGAAATAGAGAAAATAACTGCTCTAAAAGAGCGATTGACATTAACAAAAGCAGATAGTCTGTATTTACGTCTCTAATTTAAAGAAATATAATATTTAATTTATAATGAGTATGAATACATGGTATGAATTGGAGATTCTAAATCTTGGTAGCGAAAAGCAATTTTATCCTTTAGCATTGTATAATCGCTCAGATGATAATGCAGGATTTGATCTACATTGTTCAGCAGATACCTTTATTGGTACAACAACTACATTTGTTCCATTTGAAATTGCAGTACGTCTTGTTAAAGTAGAAGCAATGCCGAATGGGCAATCAGATGAATATTTAAAGATGGATAGTCATTTCTGGCTTATTCCGCGTTCATCTATTTATAAAACGGGACTTATGATGGCAAATTCAGTAGGTGTAATTGATAAAAGTTATCGTGGAGAACTCAAAGCACCTGTTTGGTCTATGACGGGTGAAACGAAAGTTCAATATGGTGATCGTTTATTTCAAATTGTTGCACCTGATATGGGCTGGATTCGTCATGTACGCGTAGTAGATGCTCTACCAAATACTATACGCGGTCAGGGTGGATTTGGTTCATCTGGTAAATGAACTTAAGTATACTTTTATACTAAAAGAAAGTACAAATGGAGAACAATGCAAATGAATGGAAAGAATATACTGAGGATACTTGGCCTGAATTTGGTGTCAAGCATTGTTGGACGCATACTAAAATGCTAGACAGTGTTACGACTTCACGTGGAACTGTTTTAGAAATGGTAGACCGTGAAAACTGGGGCATTACCTGTTATATGGATAATGCAGTTCAAAGTTGTGAAGTAGATGAAAAGATTTATCACGAATCTCTTGTGCATCCTGTAATGGCATCTGCAACTTATCTACATAATTGTAAGCGCGTTATGATTATTGGTGGTGGAGAAGGTGCAACTGCTCGAGAGGTATTGAAATGGCCTGTAGAAAAAGTGGATATGTTTGAATGGGATAAGGATGTTGTAGAAGTATTTAAAGATAAATACCCTCAGTGGGCAAAGAATGCATGGGATGACAGGCGTTTAACTGTATATTATGATGATATTTTTGAAGTTATTAAGGTATCTCCTGATAACTTATATGATGTAATTGTAATTGATTTATTTGATCCTGAGGATGCAAATCTACCTCAATGGAAAGTTCTTCTACAGAATCTTAAAAAATGGATGAATCCTCATGCATCAGTTGTAATGTATTCAGGAATTAGGAATGTATTAGTTAAAAAACAATCATATGAATTACTTGCTGATATTGTTAAACAAGAATTTCCATTGTTGAAAGTTATACCTTATAAAGTATATATTCCATCCTTTTCAGGAGAGAGTACATTTTTACTTGTAACGAATATTATTGCAGAACAAAAGGTTACAGTTAAATCACATTTGACAAATTCTGTTTGGGAATCTTATAAAGTATTTAATTAATAGATGGTGTTTTCCAAGGAGTCATATGAGATGGCACTGATTCGACTATTGGTACAGAAGCAGATTCCATCATCTGTATAGGTTTTGATACTTGATTACGTTGCTGTAAGAGCTCTTGAAACTTCTTCTCTTGCTCTAAAGCGGCCTCTGTTTTGAAAGAAGAAGGTGTATCTTTTATATTTCGGAAATCTTTGGGATAACGATTTACTTTGCATCTATTATAACAGCTCATTCTATATACAGAATATAAAACATTTTAGACTATTAAACATAAGAACATCTTAGAAGTTAAACATGATTCAACTTGAGGAGATATTTCAAACGTCTCAAGTAGATTCACCGCCAGCTGTTCATGGTATTTTACAAACAAAGAATTATCATGACTTTATTATTTTGAATGATATCGGTCATGTTATTCATACATTTACAGGTTCTAAGATTGCCAATAAATGTCTACCAGGTGATCATATATCATTTACAGATAAATGTTATTTGGAACTTCGATATGAGCATCCACTAATTGTAGGAACATTAGAATTAACAAATAAATCTATTTATGGCCTTACAAAACGTGGATATCCAATGTATTTATTTACACCATATAATCCATCTTATCCACATTTTATCGTGGGATGTTCTGAAAAGGATACAGGTAAGAATCGGATAGTTGTTATTAAATTTAGTGAATGGGTAAGCGAAGCGAGTAGAAGCGCAACATTTCCTCGTGGACTTCTGGAGAGAAATCTTGGAATCTCAGGAGAATTTAATGCAGAATATAAGGCACTTATCTGGCAGGCATGTCCATATTATTATCCCGAATATCCATATGAACTTATACGGAAAGATACACCAAGAGAATTAATTAATGGATATTCTTTTAATATTGATCCAGAAGGATGTCGAGATATAGATGATGTATTTACTTTTAAGAAACTGGATATAGATGGATGGTTAGTTACTATTACTATTAGTGATGTAGCTGCATATATAGAAGATGGTTCTGCGATTGATATTATGGCATCGCTTATTGGTCAAACATTGTATGATCAGAATGGAACAATTATTAAACCTATGCTTCCTGAAGCATATCAAAATGAATGCTCTCTTCTGCCAAATAAGTTATCATATGGACTCTCCATGCAATTCTTATGGTTAAGTAATAGTCAGAAAATTCTAAATGTAAAATGGTTTGAATCAACATTGGAAAATAACAGAACATTTACATATGAAGAGTTTCAACAAAATCCAATTTATCCTCTTCAAGAAATCGCATCACATTTGGCGAAAACTCCATTAGATGATTCACATAAATGGGTAGAGCAGATGATGATTTTTTATAATAAGGAGGCGGGTAAGATTCTGAAAAGTAATCAAATGGGTATTCTGCGTAGACATTCTGTGCCTAATCAAGAACGTCTGGAGCGATATAAAAAATACTTACCAGAGTTTGAACATTTTGCATTTAGCGCTGCAGAATATTGTTTAGCAGAAGAGACAGATACTACGCATTATGGACTTCATTCAGATACATATGCGCATACATCAAGTCCTATTCGTAGATATGCAGATTTAGTTAATCAACGGATTTTAAAGTTGATAATTCAGGGATCATCTGAAAAATATATTGTACCACTTGCAATGTATGATATGAAACAGAGAGAAAAGGCCGTTAAACATTTTGCACGAGATGTAGATTTCTTAAAGGCAATTACATCTAGAAATACAGGAACAGGAATTATTATGGATACAGTAAAAAAAGAAAATCGGTTAAAAATAAAAGTATATATTTATGAATGGAAACGAATTGTATCTGTTTATTATAAAATACAAGATGATATGATTATGTCAAAAGATGAAACAACAGAGATAGATGCAACACTTTACAGAAAAGTTAAAGTAGAGTATGCAGTAATTCCAAATGCGAGAAACTGGAAGGAACGAGTTGTTATTCACATTGAATAACACTCGCTGTGAACAAATTGTTATTCACATTGAATAACACTCGCTGTGAACAAATTGTTATTCACATTGAATAACATTAAACTCTATATGGATTCAATGCCTGTATTTTATCTTTCACATCATGATCTGAATATACTAATAGAAGAGCATGTGCTTGATTTCCATATCTACTGCTATAATTATGAATGACATGAATAGTTGTGCGTTTATATCGATGTAATAATTCAATTGCAGTAGAATCCCGTAGCATATATGCAATTTCCATAAGATTCATTCCATTATAAAGCAATGTGTTTTTTGTATATGGTCCATCTTTTAAATAAAGTCTGGTATTAATATCAATATGATGATATCGTATATGTATATCAAGATCAGATTGAAGGGCGTGTTCTAAAGACTCATAGCGTTGATAAAATATATCAAACCATATTCCTTTTTCTTTAGGAAGAGGAATGCCATAAAAGGAATGTGGTTGTTTATATAAAACATAGATATAATGAATTCGTCGTGAACATTTCATTAATGACAGAATGTCAGGATAATTCATAAATGGAAGAATAAGGCTTCCATTATGAATATCAAGTAGTCTTGTTAAATAATCCATTACAGATCTGTTTAATTAGATCTTCATAAAATATATCAATTTTATTTCATTGTAAAAATAAAATTGACAGTAAAAATAATATAGTTTAGAACTTAGACAATTGTTTCTTATTACCTTACAGAAATGCCAGCAGGTTTCAACGAGGCTTCCTCTGAAATTGAATCCATTGTGGGGGTTCAGTTCAGTATTCTATCCCCTGAGGAAATTGAACGAAGTTCCGTGGTAGAGATTACCACTCAGACTCCTTATGAAGGAAATGAGCCTAAAATTGGCGGTATCTTTGATCCTCGCATGGGTGTACTAGAAAATGGAAAAATCTGCCGTACTTGTGGTCAAACGAATCATGGTTGTCCGGGTCATTTTGGACATTACCGTTTAACTCGCCCAGTATATTATATTCAATTTCACAATATGGTTATGAATGTTTTGAAATGTATTTGCATCCGTTGCTCTAAATTGCGTATTGACAAAGAGTTGCATAAAGACCTTCTCAGTCGTAAAGGTGAAGCACGTTGGAAGGAGGTTTTGTCTCTCTCCTCTAACATCAAGCGATGTGGTCAAGAATGTGAAGATGGCTGTGGTGCCATTCAACCTGATAAATTTACTCGTGAAGGAATTGCCACCATTGTGGCTAACTTTCCCATGGTAGCTGAGACTCCTGAAGTAAGCAAGCAAGAACTTGAAGTGGAATATGTTCACCGCCTCTTTCGTCGTATCATTGATGAAGACGTAGACTTTATGGGCTTGAGTCGCTTCTGGTGCCGTCCTGACTGGATGATCTGCACTGTCTTGCGTATCCCGCCCCCTCAGGTTCGTCCCTCAGTTATCCAGGACAACAATCAGCGTTCTGAAGATGATTTGACGCATAAGCTCTTTGATATTATTAAGAATGATTTGACCTTAAAAGATAAGATTGAGAAAAATGCCATGAAAAAAGTAATTGATGATATGACGAATGTCGTCCAGTATCACGTAGCTACTCTTGTGGACAATAACATCCCTGGTGTAGCCCCTTCTGCTCAACGTAGTGGACGCCCCCTTAAGTCCATTCAACAGCGTCTAGGTGGTAAAGAAGGGCGTATTCGCTACAATATTCAAGGTAAGCGTGTGGAATTTTCTGCACGCTCTGTCATCACGCCTGATCCCAATATTAGTGTGGCTGAAATTGGTGTTCCACTCGAGATTGCAATGAATCTGACGAGCCCTGAGCGAGTGACGCCTTACAATATTGATAAACTCTATAAAATTATTCGCAATGGTGCCGATGTCTGGCCTGGTGCCAAAACCATTGTACGCAAAGATGGGCGAATGATCTCTCTAAAACATGTCAAAACGGAAGAGATTGTTCTATACGAAGGAGATTTAGTGAATCGTCATTTGATTGACAATGACATCCTACTCTTCAATCGTCAACCGACACTTCATAAGATGTCAATGATGGGTCACCGCGTCAAGGTGCTCCCCTACAAAACATTTCGGATGAATGTACTCGTCACGAGACCATATAACGCTGATGAACCGAAGGAATATAAAGAATTGACATTATAGATACATAGATCTAATGTCAGGTGTAATTTATCAGATTACATGCACAGCTACAAATCAAAAATATATTGGTCAAGCCACTAAGTATAAATATAAAAATGAAAAACCATATAATTATGGTGCCTCGGGCAGATGGAGTGATCATGTTGCAACTTCAAAAACACGCAATACTTCATTATGTAAAGCAATTAAACAATATGGAAAAGAACAATTCACAATTGAAGTCCTTGAAGAAACCATGTTAGAGAATCTTGATGAACGAGAAGCACATTATATTGCAGAACGCAATACCATATATCCAGAGGGATATAATGTTGCAAGTCATTCAAGAAATCGTCATAGAGATACATCTAATTTACATGTATTCTATAAAGATAAGGTATTATCTGCTATAGTTTCACCCATTCGCAATAATGGTGAATTTCGTATGGCATATGTATATCTTAACTTACATGATGACACTCAAGAGCGTATTTCATTTGGACAAAAAGGAGAGAATACATTTGAGGATACAATGAATGAAGTAACTGCATTTCTAGCAAAAATAGGATGCCCTTATACAATTTCATCTATTTCATCTACTGTTCTTTCTGAGAAGTATGCTTCTAAACTTGAAGAGTTCAAGGATAAAGAGATTACTTCAGTTCGTATCACAAGTGCATCTAGCTTAGTAGCAGTGTATATTGGTACAAGTGAAATGATATTTAATAAAGAGCATAAACGTATTTGTTTTGGTGGTAAGACCATATCAAAAGAAGAGGCATATGAAATTGCCAAACAGTTTGTAGCTGAACTGCATATATCTGAAAAATTAATTTATGATTCCTTTCAATGTCAGCAACAGGCGACTGCTAAGTAGGTTGATGCATAACCTATTTAGGAAAACAGTGTAAATGCATTCATGGGTTAAGACTCTCCATCTTAATCTGTGTATATAATCGTCTAGTATTTGGGTAGTAAACTACCTGTAATGCGAGACCCTCAAATTCAGGGGACCCCCTAAAGCTTATTGCTACTAACCATTCTTTGAAAAGAGGATGGGGCCGCGGAGAAAGACCGCAATGGAGAAAGTAACAACGCAATAAGATGTGAATTAGATAGTTTCAATAACTATCTAGTAAACAATGGGCAATCCTGAGCCAAGTCCTAAGGGTTTCTTATCAAGAACGATAAGAAATACGGATGCTGTGCAACGAGTAGATGTGGGTCGGTAGTAATTGAAAATTACTGCTTAAGGTGTATTCTAGTCCCTTCGCGAAAGCAAGGGTAGTAACGTTTGATGGAGATGAAATGAACGCACATATACCACAAAGCTATGAAGCTATGGTAGAACTCGAAGAAATCGCGGCCGTGCCGCACCATATTATCACGCCACGTCATGCGAAGCCCATGATTGGTATTTATCAAGACACGCTTGTAGGTTCCTACTTGCTAACAAAGCCTGGCATTCAATTTACCCAGCGTGAGTTCATGAATCTTATGATGTGGAATAAACGTTTTGACGGCATCATGCCGAATGGACGCGCAATGTTAGGTGATCAAGTTCGTTGGTCAGGACAGCAAGTATTGGGTGCACTACTTCCACCTATTAATATGGAATTAGGAAATAAATCATATGATAGTGAAAATCCCAATCCAGATAATTATGTAAAAATTAAAGAAGGTGTTATTGAACAGGGAACAGTTGATGGTGATATTTATATGAAGCCCTCCAAAGGTATTGTACATGTAACATACAATGACTATGGTTCCAAGGATACAGTTGATCTCCTGGATTCTCTTCAGAATACAGTGGAGAACTTCTTAGTGCTTAATGGGTTCAGTGTGGGTATTAGCGATTTAATTGCAGATGAAGATACTAAGAAACAGATTGATATTCAAATTCAAGAACGCAAAAAGCAAGTAGAACAGTTCATCTTGCAAGTTCACTTGGATCTCTTCGATAATAATACGGGTAAAACGAATCAACAAGAATTTGAGGATCAGATTTTCGGCATTCTTAATCAGGCAACTTCAGATGCTGGTTCTCTTGGACAAAAGTCTCTTTCCAGTGAGAATCGTCTTCTTGCGATGGTTCGTTCTGGCTCTAAGGGTGAGCCGCTTAACGTTGCTCAAATGATGGCATGTCTCGGTCAGACAGCTATTGAAGGCAAGCGTGTTCCCTATGGATTCACGGATCGCACTTTGCCTCACTATAAGAAATATGATGACTCCTCAGAAGCACGTGGATTCATTGAGTCATCCTTCATTCGTGGATTGACTCCTCAGCAATTCTTCTTTCATGCTATGTCAGGACGCGAAGGTCTTATTGATACTGCAGTAAAGACAGCTGATACAGGCTACATTCAGCGTCAGCTTATAAAATCCATGGAGGATCTCACGGTCCAACATGATGGAACAGTGCGTGATGCAAATAACAATATTGTTCAATACCATTATGGTGAAGATGGAATTAATCCTGTCAAGATTGAGACACAGACTCTCTCCATTGGTAAGTTATCTGAACAAGAAATTTATACAAAATATGGAATGGAAGGTGTAGATTGGAGTACTATCCTTAAAGAAGGAGTAGTTCGCCAAGATGAATCTGCAGCAATCGCAGAATACGTGGAACTCCTTAAAAATGATCGGTTCATGATGGTAGAAGGTGTATTTCAGAAGAAATCACTCGATTCAGGTAGTGTCTTTGCACCTGTAAATCTTGCGCGTTATATCCTAAACATGAAGGTTCGTTTTGCACTTAAGAAAGATGAGAAAACCGACCTTACTCCTGGAATGATTTTCGCAGGAATTAATGAAATCATTAAGCGTACTCATTCCTTTCATAAGATTTGGGCGGCGCTTCTCAGATTTCATCTGGCTCCTCACAAACTCATTGTGGAGGAAAGATTTACAAAGGCTGCATTTGAGATGCTCATGGAGCTTATTGTTATTAATCACATGAAGTCCTGGGTTCAACCTGGCGACCAGGTGGGTATCGTGGCTGCCCAGTCTATTGGCGAACCTGCTACCCAAATGTGCGCCCAAAAAGACTCGTTAATTGTATTACAAAATGACAAAAATCTGAAATATTTTGGAACTGTGGGAGAATTTTGTGATTCAGTTCTAGAAAAGAATAAAGAAAAAGTAATTACTATTGGAAAATACAGTGTAGTTCTTCCACTTGAAGAAAATTACTTCATTGTGGGTGTAAGTCAGGATGAGAAGACTTCCTGGAAACGTATCAGTGAAATTAGCCGTCATCCTGCTAATGGAGGAATGGTAGAAGTTGTTACACGCACAGGACGCAAAACAACTGCAACTCTTACACATTCTTTCTTGAAACGCTCAAAAGAGGGCATTGTGCCTGTACTTGGCTCAGATTTACAAGTAGGAATGCGTATTCCTATTGCTCGTCAAATTCCTGAAGTACCTCTTCCTATCATATCTTTTGTACAAGGAGAAACAATATTTGATATGAATAAAGAATTTGGATGGGTATGTGGTATGTATTTAGCAAATGGATGCTTTAGAGGGAATATTATAAGTATTTCAAAAGTAAATCCAATGGTTGAAACTATTCTGCGTTCATTTATAGCAAAATACAAACTTCGTTTTGAAATTGTTGAACGTCAAAGTAAATTTGGTCCTTCAAAAGATAATAATATTTATTCCAAAGATCTCAAAGACTTCCTTATGGCTACATTCAATACTGGTTCATATAATAAGCAAATTGGAGCAACGGTCTTCCATTCAAATAAAGACTTTATTGCAGGTGTTATTAGTGGATTCTTTGATGGTGATGGAAATGTCTCGGTAGAGCGCCAACTTATTCGTGCCAGTTCACGTTCTAAGAAGGTTATTGAGCAAATCACAATGCTACTAGGGTATGTAGGACTCTTTGGCAGCATGTCAGAAGAAGCAAGTATTCGTATTAAAGATAAGGTACAACATACACTTATAATTCCTCGTAAATTTGCATTTGAATACAAAGACAAAATTGGATTCAATCTCCCTGAGAAAGCAATGGCTTTAGACGAAATTATTCAGTATAATAATCGTCCAGATGCGCACTCTGTTCAAGAAATGATTGACAAAATCCCTGAATTAGGAGAGACAATTGCAGAAACAGGACGTCTTCTTAAGATGCCTGGACAAAGTCGCACATATGGTCGATGGGCAAAGAAGGATGCTATTGGTCGCCAGACTTTGGAAAAATATGTTGCGGAGTTTGATGCTAAGATTGCTGAACTCACCGAAAAAGTAGAAAAAATCCCCATTCAAGTCGAGCAAAATATGATGATTCTCAAATCTGCATTGAATGCTGATGTAGTATGGGATGAAATTGTAGAGCTCATCTATCATGAAGATCCTAAGGAATATGTGTATGACTTCACTGTTCCTGGAAATGATAGTTTTATGGTAGATTGTAATGTATTAGTGCATAATACTCTAAATACATTTCATCAAGCTGGTGTAGCTAGTAAATCAGCAGTAACGCGTGGTGTGCCACGTTTGAGGGAACTTCTCAAAGTAACCCAGAATCCTAAGGCGTCTTCACTTATGATTTATTTGAAGCCTGAGTATCGTAATAGCAAGGATAGAGCACGTGAAGTAGTGCAAGACCTTGAATTAACGCTTCTAGCAAATATTACAAATAAGGTCGGTATTTATTGGGATAGTATTAGTGAAGATGGATCAAGCAGAACATCTATCACTGAAGACCAACAACTAATGAAATTCTATTCATTATTTGAAGATAGTCATGATACTGAAACAAATAAATCAAAGTGGATTCTTCGTTTGGAATTGAATCGTGAAGAAATGTTCAATCGTAATATTTCGATACAAGAGGTTGTTCTTGTTATTAAGAAACAATTTGAGGATATTAACATTATTTACAGTGATTATAATTCTGATAAACTCATGATGCGTATTAGTTTACCTAATAAAAATGGAGATAAAGCGGAAAAGGATTCTGCTTCACGTATGGATGAACTGACTAATCTCAAGAAATTTCAAAATAAATTACTGAATAGTATTGTTATTCGCGGTGTACCTGGGATTAAAGATGTTACATTTCGGAATGATAAACAGCATGTTGAGATTGTAGATGGTAAATATGAACAAATAGAGCAGTTCGTTCTTGATACAAATGGGTCTAACTTTATTAAAGTAATGAATCATCCTATGGTGGATGGAACAAAATTGTATTCTACAAATGTATGGGATATTTATGAAGTGTTAGGAATTGAAGCAACACGCTCCATTCTCTTTAATGAAATTAATGGTCTATTTGACAGTGTAGGTGTAAATTATCGCCATCTCTGTCTCTTATGTGATGTTATGACACGTTCAGGTCATCTTATGTCAATTGACCGTTATGGTATTAACAAAAATGATATTGGTACATTGGCTAAGGCATCATTTGAAGAAACTGAAAAGATATTGTTGAAGGCTGCATTATTTGGTGATGTTGATCCTGTAACGGGTATATCTGCAAATATTATGATGGGTCAGCCAATTCGTGGTGGAACTGCATTCTCACAAATTCTTATTGATGAGCAGATGTTTATTGAGTTAATCAAATCTGTTAATATAGATGAGAATAAACTTGATGAAGAATTATTCTTAGATTTAGATGAATTAACAAATGAAGCAAGTCAAGAATTTGACCCCTGTTCACAGAATCACTTTCAATCTAGTATGGTATTGCCAAATGCAATGAATAAAATGGATGAAAATGATGTTGATCTTATAGTGATGGATGAATGAATGAGTATAAAACCAATAACATAAAGAATTATATATTAATTAAGATAATGGAAGTATTCCAACATAATAAATCATGGAATTACTTTATTTTTTATAAAAAGAGTGAGCAAATTCCATTTGTATTTGAAATGGAGCCAAATGTGCATGAGCATGTGCATTCTAAAGATGAACTAAAATTGTATGAATATAGGAATAAAATTAATACATATTCTCAATCATTTGTATCTAATAATTGGGAATATTATAAAAAAATAGTGAATCCATATGAGATTATATATACTAAAAAAAAATATAGAAACTTTCCTGATTCAATATCATCTATAAAACCATTGTCGCGTTCTTATTTCAAAATGATTGAGATTCTGGATCTTATTCATTTTTATAAACAGCAACCGCAATCAATACGTACTGCGCATGTATGTGAAGGTCCTGGAGGATTTATTGAAGCACTATATGATACATCTATACAGAATAAAGTATTTATTAATGATACTATTGCAATGACATTACAATCAACAAAGAGCAATATTCCTGGATGGAAATGTACTACATCTTTTTTAAAAAAGCACAATAATATAAAAATAATTTATGGTAAGGATAATACAGGTGATATTATAAAAGTAGAAAATCAGCAGTATTATATTAATCATATATCATATAAGTATGATATTTTTACAGCAGATGGTGGATTTGATTTTTCATCTAATTATATGAAACAGGAGCAATTAGTATTTCCATTATTGGTTGCATCTACTAAAATTGGATTTGAAGTTCTTAAACAAGGTGGTGTTTTTATTTTAAAATTTATTGATTTTTATAATAAAGCTACAACAGATCTTCTTTACTTTTTATCATGCCATTTTATGGAATGGACTTTATATAAACCTGCAACAAGTCGTCCATGTAATCCTGAGCATTATTTTATTGGTAAAGTATTTACAGGATTATCTGAAGAGTCTATTGATATAGTATATCGTTGGTGTAATATTTTAGAGAACAAAGATGATTTACAATCACTTCTTATATCTGATTATTCAGAAGAGTTTAAGAAAATAATTGAAGAAATACGCAGAGAGTCTGCATTATTGCAGATTACATACTTGAAAAGAGTATTTAATATTATTGAACAAAATAATGATGATCTTATTCAAAAATATTTAAAATATAATTTAGAGTCTAGTTATGAATGGTGTGGACGATTTAATATTCCAATTGTATTACCTACTGTTTTCCCTTTAATTGAGGAGTCACAAAGCGATTAACAAGACTTTGTCCGATAGCAACTGATGCGGTATGTTGTGATAATTTACCTTCGCCTATTTTATCAAGGAGTTTTAACATATCATACATTATTGTCATATCTTCTTTTTTAATCATTTTTTTAAATAATTCAGGATATTGTTCAACAAAATCAGGAACCTTACTACGAATTAATTGTTCAGTTTCACCATCTGTAATCATTTCTGTTATATCTTTAACCATTGTACGAATATAATTTGCCCTTACTGTAGGGTCATATTCTATTTGTCTTTCTGCTGCTTCTTTAATACTTATTGCGGATGGTAAATTAGCCGACATAATATAATAAAGATAATATCTTTTTATATTATCTCACAATAAAGATAAATGAGTCGAGCTGAATGTAATGCAATTGCAGTTAAACCACTCCCTTCTGGTTCCGGAGGAAGTAATACAACAAAACAACAAATGAATGATGTAAATGTAGAGTTAGCTGCACTCAGTGCAGATTCATGTGCGAGTGCAAAATTTGATCCACCCGCTCCACAACCAGTAGTACCTGCTCAAATTATACAACATTTTCAATCGGGTTCAATGAGTATTGCGGATAGTCTTGCAGTAATAGGATATTTATGTATTGTGTATGGATTAATTGCAAAATAATAGTTCTATATAGAAATGTCAGATACAATAAAAGCAGATTTAATCAAACTAAATTCAACAAAAATGTATGAAAATCCAGATATAATAGAGTATGAAGAGGATTATGTAAATGAAGATCCTACTGCATTAATGCAAGAATCACCATCAGATGAGTTTGATAATTATATGACAACCCAAAAAAAAAAATTATATTTAATCATTGTATTTGGTCCTGAAGATCCAGAATCAGATCTTGCTCAAGATCCTAAACTATTGGAAAAATACATAAATAAATTATACATGTTAGGGAAATCAATTATTAAGATAATTACTAACCCTACAGGATTAATATTAGAAGAAGAATTAAAATACTATTCATCTGATATTAAAAATCTTGTAAAAGATACACTTAATTATACGAATACATTCTTAAAATATAATTCAAATATTAATAAAATGACTTATATCGATCATATTAAGAATATATTTAATGTTTATCCATTTTTCCAATTAGGTTATTTTCCAAAATAGCAATAGATGTCGTGTCCTAATGGATATGTAATGCGTAAAAGTTATACTCGTAAATTTACAAATAATGTCGCGAGATCAGGATATACTGTAAGACGTAAAGGTAAATTATATACATTTCATCCTAAAGTAAGTTCAGTAAGAGTTCCCTCAAAATGTGTTAGAAAATCAGTACGTATCGGTACTTCTAAAATCGGTAAACTCCGGAAAGGAGACCTTATTAAATACGGGTATCAATATCGTTTATCAGATCGTTTACGTCATAAGGCTTTAACCAAAGCAATAGAAGTGTATGGAATTACATCAGTATATCATAAATTAGATGCAGTAGCTAAATTATCAGTACGAATTGCTCCCGATGCAAGTAAAATTTTTAGAAAAGATTGTGAATGGGTTCACGAACAGATGTAAATAATTTCATATAAAGTCAATATTTCGGGTCAGTAGGAAGATGCCAAATGAGTTATGGTCATTTGGAAATGCATTAGCATTTATGATATTATTAATAATTTTGTTTGGGATAATTTATAATGGATTATCATTTGCAAATGAACTACAACATATTAAGGATAATTGGGCAGATCAAAGATGTAATCCTATGATAATGCCATTTGCAAGTCAATTTGGGTATAATACAAGTCAGAATTTTCAATTCTGTATGGGTAAAATATTCAATATGCATTCTGCATCTTATATGGATTCATTTGGTTCAATTACTTCACGATTTACTGGATTATTAACTTCCATTTTTAGTTCCATTAGCTCAATGCGTAATGTTATTGCAACTCTAGGTGGAGGAATCAATGTTGTATTTCAAGAATTTACAGATCGTATAAGTCTGTTTTTTTTTAAATTACGTATGAATACGATTCATTTAAAAATGATGTTTGGTCGTATATATGCAATCTTATTTTCAGTAATGTATATGGGTATGTCAGGAATAACAGGAATATCATCCTTTACAAATACATTTTTGTTTTCATTTTTAGATACATTCTGTTTTCCTGGCAATACATTAATTACAATTGCAGACAACGTGAATAATAGTATAAAACAAGTTCCTATTAAAGATATTAAAATTGGTGATATATTACTTCCAGGTGATTGCCGAGTCACATCTACATTTTCATTTCATGCAAAGGGACAACCTATGGTGAAAATTGGTTCAATTGTTGTAAGTACGAATCATTATCTATATTTCCAAGGAAAAATAATTAAAGCAGGTGACCATCCTTATGCAAATCATATAGGTCATTGGGCATTAAATGATTATCTGTACTGTTTAAATACATCAAATCATATAATTCCAGTTGGAATTATGGATTTTCTAGATTATGATGAAACAGGTAAGGCTGATAAAGAGACAATGCAATTTGTTGAGAATCGTATTAATGCAACATCTTTGCCTGTAAAACAGAATAATATAACAGAATATGGTTTTGCAATTGACGAGAATGAAAAAATATGGACTAAATCTGGTCTTAAAGCAATTAAAGATGTTGCTATTGGTGAGAAGCTAACAACGGGTTCTGAAGTTGTAGGGTTTATTCGTAAAGAAGTTAATGAAATATGTATAGTATTTGGTATGAAAATTACTCCATCTACATTGTATTGGAATGGCAAAAAATGGGCACGTATTGGTACTAATTTTCCAATTAAAAAAGTTAAAATGGAATTTGTTTCACTTATTGTCACACCCAATTCACAAATAGAGTTAGAAAATAGACTACATGTAAGAGATTATATGGAGCTTTGTTCTCCGGATACAGAAATATATTATTCTAAACATATAAAGGATGGAATTATTATACAATAATCTCTGTATTTGTAAAAGATGGAAGCAAAAACAATCTTCCTTTTTATTACATTACTATTATTAACAGGATATGGATTTTTAATAGCAAATGTTGATCGAGCTAATATTATAAATAATTGGAGTACACGTCGATGTGAAATTCCAATAATGTTTGCATCATTCTTTTTTAAGCCAGAGTCTGAGTCTAGAACAAATTCAGAGTTTGCAGTCGCTAATTTTGAATTCTGTATGAAGAGTTATGTGGATAATTTTATGGCAATAGTAATGGCTCCTATTAATGCTATTATTGGAAAACAGTTCAATGTTGCATCCTCTTCTGTTGATATGATGAATACAATACGTACAATTGCCAGTAATTTATTTAAAACATTTTCAGTCTATTTAGAGCAATATTATAGACGTTTTAATGCAACTGTATTTGAAATTAGTAAGATTGTACAGTTTTTACGAATGGCAATGAAACGTATTAGCGGTATAATGATGACTATGGTATATTCAGGTATTACTCTATTTAATGGTATATTAAATGCAATTCAATTTGTTGTTAAGGTTATTCTAATTGTATGCGGTATTATGATTTTATTAATGATTATTTTGTTTTTTATCTTATTTCCTGTAATTCCTATTATTTTATATACACTTTCAATTATTATTAAAACAGTCTTATCACTGTCAGGTATTATAGATCCTGGTGTAGCAGATGAAGCTCAATCTAAGAAAGGTGGATTCTGTTTTGCAGAATGGTCAGAAATGACAATTATTAAAGATAGTCAGCCCATTAGAACACCTATACAATCTATCAAAGTAGGTGATGAAATTCCAGGAGGTCATATTACTGCTGTAATTCATATGGATGGAACAAATGTCGAGCTATATCGTATTGGTTCTGTATATGTATCTGGAACACATTTGATTAAGGGACTAGATGGAATATGGAAATTAGTTTCAGAAGATGACCGTGCTGTTAAAACATGTATGCAATCAAAAATATTGTATTGTTTTAATACAACAACTAATATTATTGAAATGAATGATCTGCAGTTTAGAGACTGGGAGGAGATTGCAAATGATGATGAGAATGGTCAGATAATTTGGAATTATAACATTTCATCCATATTAAATGAAGGAAAATCCTATAAATTATGGAAAGATAATTTAAAAAACTATGTCAATATGGCATTGGTTAGTAAAGAGGTAGGTATTAAATGTAAACATGGATTTGTACCAATTAAAGATATTAGTATAGGTGATTATATTATAGATCGTGTAGGATTGCAGCAAAAAGTATTGGGTATAATATGGGGAGAAGTGGAAGTAGATAAGGAACGGTTAGAGCAAGGATGGATATCTGAATTATATGAATTAGTTGATAATATTTGGATAAAAGGGAAAGCAACTATCTATCCAGGTATAAATATAACAGAAGGTATGACACTTATTACTGAGAATGGTCAAATTATTATTTGGGATTCTGTTGCAAAAAAAGAAAAATGTATACGTGATTTTACAGAAATAGGATATAAATTCATACACAAGACATATTCCTATATAGATGCAAGACTCCGGATAAAAGAGTAGGTATCATAATAAAAAAACTAATTAATAGAATGAAAACAGGATTTCTAATTACAGGATTAGTCTTACTATTAGTTGCTAACCTAATGATGGTATATTCAAACGACTCCCTTGGAAATGAAGGATTTGCAAATTATTTCTTACAGAATGCTGGGCCATCTGGAATCGGTTCAAGCAAACTAGTACCTATTGGTGCATTTGATGGCATTGAGATAAAACCTGCTAGCGGTGAAAGTAAATGGCGTGAAACCCGTCCGAATGAGGCATTATTAGGACCTGAATTTAAACTAGGCCCTGATAGCTTATTTATGTTTAAAAATAATGCTGTAAAGCCCGAATGCTGTTCAGCATCTTATTCTTCTGATACTGGATGTGTTTGCACTACTCCTCAGCAACGTAATTATATTAATATGCGTGGAGGAAATCGTACGGTAGAAGATGGGATTTAAATAGTATAGTAAATACTTATAACAAAAAATACATAATATGATGATAATATTATCTGTCATTATCATATTATTACTGTTAATAAATAGAATGAATCCATTTAATGGAAAAAACCTGAATGGAAAAAATATGTCATTACCTGCAAATAACAATAAACGTAATATGCCATCTGAAGTATCTAGTTTTTTTAATCCACCTAACTCTATAAAGAACTCCACAAAGCAAAATAATATATTAAATGTACTACCGTCATTGCCTACTACTGCATCTCTTAATAAGACATTAAATTCTTCATTTGGAGATTTATATAGTCCAGTCAAAGACTCTATTGGTGAAGCAATGGAAAATAATTCAAGTATGATATCTATTCCTGTTATTATTGGATTAGGTATTCTTACAGTTGCTTTTATTATTATAACAATATTTCGTGATCAAGTAGCATACGGATTAGATGTAGCATGGACTACAATTAAAAATGCATTCGAGTCAAAGCCTGTTGCACCAGCATCCGAACCAACTCAAAAACCTAATATTGATCATGGAGCTATACAAAATATAATGCCATCAAAAGAGGTATTTAATGTCGCTGATAATAAATACAAGTATAGTGATGCAGATGCATTATGTAAAGCATATGGTGCAGAATTAGCAACATATGATCAAGTAAAGGATGCATGGAATAAAGGTGCAGATTGGTGCAATTATGGGTGGGTAAAAGGTCAAGCAGCAGTATTTCCTACACAGGAATCAACGTATAATAAATTACAGACAGGACCTAAAGACCAAAAAGGTGCATGTGGTATACCAGGTGTAAATGGTGGATATTTTGATAATCCTGATTTACAATTTGGTGTGAACTGCTATGGCAATAAACCTAGCAAATCGGATGCATCTGATCGCGGACAGATGAAACCACATACGCTTACAAATGATGCACTAGATTATAATAAAAAAGTACGTAATTATAAAACTGAAATACATGAAATTCCAATTTCACCATTTAATTCAACGGTATGGGCTTAGAGATTTGGCGGTAACAACTGAGGAACAGTTCCACCAGTTGGAGTAGGAATACCAGATTTTTTTAGTGTTTTCTGTACTGTGTATCCACGATTTGCATTTATAAAAAGCATAATATCTTTTGTTTCATCTCTGCCGCCACGTTGTTTAAAATAAGCATGTAGATAATCTTGAACTTTACTAAGTGATAATTGATGGGGAGTTTTCTTATCAATGACTGAAATCTGTCCACCATTAATTTGAATGATTGCTTTTTCCATTCGTGATTTTACAAGTGAATCAATAATTTGTTGCACATAATCCTCTTGAATTTTCTTGGCCGCAGAGTATTGTTTATAAAAAGAAGATGCCAGATTATTATAATGTAGCCAATATCGTACAAATGTTCCAATACCGGGATCAGCCATTATTATTATACTATCAAGATTAAACAAAAGATCATTTAACGTGATTATATTTATACTAAATTATTACATACAAAACATTTATTACGATTCAATAATAATAATATAAAAATTATAATAACAATAATGAAAATACTTAATACAATACATATTGCAACGATTGCATATGGAAATGCTCGTTGAAATATATACTCTAAGAATGGTTCAATCAATAGTTGTTGGATATAATTTTTTGTATCTGAATTTGTCATAGATAATGCAAATTGATCAATCCATCCTTTAAGAATTGTAACAAATCTATCTTTATCTTTTAATGGATCCCTTATACGGTTCTTAGAATGCATTACGGGTGATTGCATTTTATAATGCGGTGAAATTAACCATTCTCTTCTAAGCGCTGTGTTCAGAAGAGAATGCCTACATTCAAAAGTCCTGTTTATTCAAAGAAAACAACAAATGGACAGACAGATGCATCATATGTATTTTCTATAGAGTATTCTAATTCTGATGATGGCATAGGATTTGTAGTAGATTCTGTTGAGGATATTTCAGTACAATCTCTACAGAATTGTTTAAATGAGAATAAAGAATGGTGGAATCAATATCTCCAAGATTTTTTAAAACAATCTACCAAATTTTTCTCTAAACAATATACGGTTCAAAATATTCTTAAAATTATAAAACATACATTACAAGATGTTATTGAAGTTAGTACACCTACTAATGTAATCTTACTGCCAAAACACATTCAAATTCTTGGTGGAACATTTATTATTCATTGGAATTATACCTGTCAACCTATTGCAATCGATATTCCCGGTTTATCAGATTCGCTTCCGGTTTTAAATAAAGTTATAGATGGTGTTGCAGAGTTAAATATGGATGAACTTCCTATAGACTCTACGGAGTCTTTTAAATTGGAGGATCCTAGCCGATTATATGAAAAACAGAAAGTAAAAGAGGCAATTCTTAAAGCAAAAGTTGCTTACTATAAAGCTCAGAATCAACTTCGCACTTTTTCTGATAAATACGGCGAAGAGTGTTCAAGTGATTTTGAATTAGAGGATACGGAAAACGAATCTGAAGAAGACGAAGATGAAGAAGATGAAGAAGATAATTAAATAGAAAATAATGCCCTCATTCTTTTATAGAAAGTAATGACAGGTACTGAAATGAAGAACGTCGTATTATGCGTACTCGTTGTTGTAGTAGTTCTATTTGTTCTATATCAATTTAATCCGATGATGTTTGGATTGTTATCATATGAAGGTTTTGCCGATGAAAAGGCAGTTGCAGATGCTAAGGCTGCTAAAGATAAAGCTGATAAAGAGGCTAAGGATAAAGCTGAGAAGGATAAAGCCGCTGCAGCTAAGAAGTCTAGTGGATTTGCTGACAAGGCTGCATTTGAAGATATGGAGCATGAAAAGGAGGAAGGCTTTGCTGATGTAGCTGGATTTGAAGGCCCTTCTCAATTTAGCTCCGCTCAGCCCCCCGCTGGATGCTATCCCCGTGATCAACTAACTCCCTCCGAGCTTCTCCCTAAGGACATGAGTAGCGTATGGGCCGAGCAAAATCCCATGGGCCCTGGCTCATTGAAGGGCAAAAACTTCTTGAGCGCTGGTGCTTTGATTGGTGTTAACACTGTTGGCCAGAGCATGCGTAATGCTAACTTGCAGGTTCGCTCAGAGCCCCCTAATCCTCAAGTAGCTGTTAGTATTTTTAACCAGTCCACTATCTCCCCGGATATCAGCCACAGACCGTTAGAAATTGGCGCTTAAGATATTTTTCTAGCAAAATACCCTATCTATTTTTTATAGTATCTAATCGCAGGTATGAAGCTTATTATCATTCTTCTTATTGTACTTATATGTATTCTCTATTTTTCAAATGTAGCAGAAGGATTTTCACCTTATGGACCTTATATTATCAATGCATTTAAAGGTGGATTGGGAAGTGCTCCTGCAGGTGTAAATGCACTTCCAGGGAAGAGACAAGAAGAACAGAACGCGCATGCTCTACATGTTGCTGCTGTACAACCTGGTAATCCTCAGAGTGCTCGTGCTGCTTTTAATTCATTTAAGGTACAACCTATGTTATAAGTATCATTTATAATATATTTTAATCCTCATAATGGGGTTTAAAATATAAAGAAATCGGATTGATTAGAATCAAATGTCTTTTCTTGAAAAGCTGAAATCATTTGTAGGTAATAATTATCCAACAGTAACGGTTCGTTCTACAGTGGATGGCAAGGAATACAAAGTTCGTGATTTAGAAGATAAGCAACAAGCCGCTAATTTATTAGCAACTCTTCGCATTAAATTAGTTAAACTATGTGATGCTCTAGAGAAGAAATATCCTGATAAAGCTCAAGTGAAATTGATGGTACAGAATTTTCGTTCAGATCCTGAGCGATTTCTAGAAGCTACACCTGATTCTGAACATACTTCATCTACTGTAAATAAGGGTGAATCTATTCACATGTGTTTGAGACAACGTGATGGTACAGATGAGAGTCTGGTAGATGAGAATGTTATGATGTTTGTAGCATTGCATGAATTTGCACATGTATGTACAAAATCAGTTGGGCATGATCCTGAGTTTTGGAATAACTTTGGCTGGTTACTCAAAGAAGCAGAAGCAATAAACTTATATCGTTATACAAATTTCGCAGCACATCCTGTTAATTATTGTGGCGTACATATAACGGATTCACCTGCATATGACCCATCTAAAGACGGAACAAACTTTCAAAGGGGTAATATATTTAAGAAAGAATAAAATATTTTTACTTATATAATAATTATGATATAAAGTAAATAATATAATTATTATATAAAAAATCGATAGGAATGGCTTCTGAAATAGAGCATATACTTCATCCAAAGCCATTACATACTTTACAGCAATCTCCGGTTACATGTAGAGTATGGAAGGGAAATAAAAATTATGAAGATATTATGTTTGATATATATCCATTCGATACGATTGATACTATTAAACATTTAATTTATGTTCATTATGCTGTAAAACAATCAGCAGATAAGCTACTTTTCTTACCAAAATATACATTTGTGGGAATACCAGAAGATGATTTATTTATACCTTTAGAGTATTTATGGTATTCTCATGAAACAAGCAGTGCAAATGATACATTTAAATTAGCAAATCCTACTAAATTAAAAGCGGATGGACGTTTTAATAAGGATGAATATTCTTCAGAAATTCGTGGAAGAAGTATAGTGGAGGATGTATTTTTAAATGGACAAATACCTATACTACATGTATTTCCTTTAGCGCATCTTATACGTGCATATAAAGTATTAAAAACAATTTCAGATGAAGAATGGAATAAAAAATTCGCACCTTATTACATTGATGTAACAAATAAAAATACAAAACCTACTGAAGAAGATATACAATTTGGTACAGTAATTGAATCATTTATTCAGAAACGATCAGATTCATTAGAAATTCTGAATAAAGTCATTAAAAATACAAATATTGATGTAAAATATCTTAAAGTTGAAGGTATTCAGCGATTACAGTTAATATGGAAGAAACCAGTCGAAAATTTTGAAGGTGCTGCAAGTGTATTTTACAGTATTTCTGCAACAGAACGTCGTCCATATATTCGTTTAATACCATCAGAAGGATCATCTATTACAAAATTACATGTAAGAGGTGCTCTTCCTATACCCACATTAGATGATCCGCGACTTTTAGAAGTATGGTCAAATGATAAATCAGTTACACCTGGAAATGATATATGTATTATTAAATATGTACATCGTCCATTAATAAGTAATTCACAGTCTATTTATGGAACTATTCATATATTAAATGATGGAACTATAACATTGTTATTGCAACCACCTAAACAAATTCGTAGGTTAGAGCCAGAATTAGATTTTCGTAATTTTGATCGTATTTTAAATGATGTATTTACAGGACTTCCTCAATCTATAAATTCAGCTACAATAAAAGAATTATCTATTATATTAAAATTAAAGACAACAACTAAATTTAATCGTCAGCGTATTCTACAACGTCTGCCTTATTTTTCATATTTTTTTAAAGAAATAAATGGGCTACCTGATGAACATAAAATAATGTCATTACGTTATAAAGCAGTTAGTCAGTATTCATCCGAAAATGAACTATTTACATTTATAACGCAACTTGTAACAGAGCATAAGATTGAAGGTGATTTTTTCATACCACAATTATTAGAAAGTATTCAAGAAAATTTTAAAATATCTGCAAAAGATGCAAAAGATGCAATTAAAGAATGGGTAGATAAAAAAAGTGAATTTACTGTTCAAGCTCCAGAAGATGGTGAATATACTGAAACCAATAATTCTGGAATTGATGTTCATATATATGCACAACATCCATTATACTATTTTCAACTGCATCGTGTTAATAACTATGATTCCTATGAACGTATTTGTACATTATTATCTTTATTATTTATGGATAATGATCTTCAATTTAAAAATAAATCATTTGTTAAATCATTCGAAGAAGAAGCTGAAATAATAGCATCAAATGCAGAAGAAAAAGAAGATGCAAGAAAAGATGAACCAAGTATTATAGTACCACGTATACATCAATTATCAAATCAAAAAGATTCATTAGAAGATGATTTAATGGATATGTTTGATTTAAATAATTCTAATTCACCATCTTCAGAACCAGCACCTATTCTTAGTTTAGCAGCACAATCAGTTAAACCAGTTGCACCAGTTGTATCAGTAGCTCCAGTAGCTCCAGTAGCTCCAGTAGCTCCAGTAGCTCCAGTAGCTCCAGTCCAACCTGCTGTTATACAATATAAACCTATTGATCTTAAACAGCAAAAAATCGATCCGCAAAATTGGTTTATTACTAAATTGCAAGAGATTGATAATGAATTATTTGGGTTTAAACCTGAAAAAGGTAGTAGTGGATACAGTAGACAATGTGGCAGCGTAGATGATCGTCAGCCTGTTATTTTGACAATAGATCAATATGATAGAATGAGAGAAACCTATAAAGATGATAATATATTTTGGGTTATATATCCATTAGATAAAACAGAAGATCCACCATTACCTGGAAAAAATGATGAAACATTTACCATTATGCGATATGGCTCAGATGAAGATCATATTAATTTTTTATTTTGTCCTGAATTCTTTTGTATTCATGATGATATTATGATTCGTAAAACTGATTTTGAATCAGCAAAAGATCGTGAAGGAAAACCTAAACCAGTAAAGACATGTCCATTTTGTAATGGCACATTAATAAGTAAACGTAATAAATTAGAGGATGGTGGAACTGTATTACAACGTAAACATAATGAAAAGGGTAATTTTCATAAACATATTAATTTTTTATCTAAAACAGTGCATCCTAAAGGGATTTCATTACCATGCTGTTTTATTAAGCAATCTACTCTTCGTATTACAAGTCCAGAATTTACACATTTACGTAAATATTTACAAGAAAAAAAATTAGAAAAGATAGAAAATGGACAGGCAAATTCAGATGAAAAATATTTAGAAGAACCAGTAGAATTAGAAGAAGACTACAGTGAACTCTTGTTTCGTGCAGATGATGCAATTGATTATGAAATGCGATTTATGTCTGTGCATCGACTCTCTATTTTAGAATCAAATAAACAACCTGGACCTGGTATATTTGCAATTATACCTCCTCATTTTGATGAGTTTTTTTTGCAAAATACAACCACTAATATTATTGCACGTCAACGTATATTATTAAAATTACAACCAAATGCAAAAGGATTTATACGTATTGGTACAGAAAATACACCATATGAATCATTATTAGGTATTATTGCTCCAATTATAAATGTCACTACTATTCAAGATGTACAACGTGCAATTGATGATAAAGTACAACCACGTATTTTTATTAATGCACATTTTGGTAATTTAGTATTGGAATTTTATAATCCTTCAGATAAAGAATCAATGCCTTTTGCACGTCAACAACTTGCTATATGGTCGCAAAAAAATCTGGGTATTTCATTAAATAGCGAGAATACGTATGAATTAATACGTATATTTAATTCATATAGTCGTTTTAAAAAATTCTTAAAGGATTCATCACAGCGAAAAGATTTACGTCATATTCAGCCATTATTGGCAGAACCTGGATTATTTACAACAAATGGTATTCAACTTATTATTATGGAAGATGATGATAATACGATTACTATGAAATGTCCAACATTTGGTATAGGTTCAAGACATCATACTAATGATTTTGTGTTTGTATCAAAAACAACCAAAATAATAACACGTAGTCGATATACATATAATCATTATGAATTATATGTATATGTAGAGAATCGTGCGGCAAAAGGTGGCCAAATTGCAGTACATGATACAATTGTACGTTGGAATACTAAATCCCGTGCAATTTGGCCACTTATTGTATCAGAAAGAATCAATGAATATATCAATGCATGTCAAAGTCGTTATACATCAATTTATACAGACAATAGTCATATTGATCCTAATAAAATAATCCCATTATCATACGCATATGATTTTACAAATCCTCGATTTATGGCAATTATTAAAGATGCATATAATCATATTGTAGGCGTAGCATTTCGCCATACATTAAAGGTTAATACGTATGTTGCATTACCAGTAGTAGATGATGGAGCAATTTCTATTTCATCAGGATTACATATTAAACACATTTATTTAAATTGGAAGGATTTTAAATCTGCACCATTAGAAGATGTAGTTGCATATTATAGAGATAATTTTCAAGAACGATTAGGAATGTATCCTGGATATTATATTGAATATATCGTAAGACAAAAAGATACAAAAGTAATTGTAGCAGTACAATTAAAGAATAAAATATACGTACCTGTTGCACCACCTAAAAATCCTGCTAATATAGAAGAACTTGGTTATCCTATTGTAGAAATTGAAGAATTTCAATGGGAAATTGATAAGCAACTCGATGGTCAGGTAAAAATAGATGATAAACAGAAATGGAGTGAAATACTTAAGGACACTGTGCAAGAAAAACGATGTGGGTCAGATATATCTTTACAAAAAAGATTAGATAATATTGAATTTGAAGAAACATATCAGCAATTTCGCTACATGGTTTCTAATTATATTGTACAGACATCCAATGTTAAAGATGAAATTGAAAAAATAATTTTTAATAATGATTTACCATATTATGAAAAGCGGCAACGTCTATTTTTATATCTATCTAATTTAGCATCATGGTTTTATGAAGATAATGATTGGGAAAGAACAAACTCATTTTTACGTAAAGATTGTAATTTAATTAAGGAAGAAGAGAATTGTACAGGAACATGTCATTGGAAAGTTAAAGATGATTCACAAGATGGTAAATGTTTACTTCATGTAAAGCCAACAAGTAGGTTAGGAGAGCGAGATGTTAATACATCAGACTTGTTCATTAAACGAGTTATAGATGAATTGATTTATTTTCCAAATTATAGAAAACAATTGATGAAAAAAGGTGAAATGTCAAGAGTATCAAAGATTATTGATCCAATTCACTATGATGATCAATATATTATACCAGAAAAATCAATAACATGGATAAATCTATTACGTTTAGAATGGATGAAAAAAGCATCTGATATGCCAAAATATTATGAAGAAATGTCAAGGGATGGAACAAATGAGCCTTTAATTGATGACTTGCCGCCTAAATTAAAAGATGTATTAGGTGAAACAACCAAATTACATATAGATATTCCAGAAGATCAAGACCCTGCTAAACCATTTTTGTCATTTTTAAGTGTATTGGAATTACCATTAGAGGAATTAAAGATGACCGAAAATACAAATACACTAACATTAGTAAATCTAACAAAATATGCTTTATATACATCTAAGCAAATTGGTTATATTGATATAGATACAGGTACACCTACTATGTTATTTGTAAAGTCTAAATATGATACTGAACCTATGATTCTTGTTTTTGTAAAGAACAATAATACAATTGGTATATTAACTGAACAAAATGGAATTCCATATATAAATGTATCAAAGTTACCTAATGAAATTAAGTGGCAAATTGTAAAATCAAGAAAAATATTTAGTAAAGAAATAATCTCTGATAAGCAACCATTATTAGCATTAGATACAGAACCGCAATATGCACTAAAACAAATTGTAAAATCGCAACCTATGAATCTAATTAAACGAAATAATGGTGTAGATAAACTGAAGGCAGCCAGACTACGTAAAGAGGAAGCAGCCAGACTACGTAAAGAGGAAGCTGAACTAAAGAAAAAACAAGCAGCACCTGTAGCACCTGTAGCACCTGTAGCACCTGTAGCACCTGTAGCACCTGTAGCACCTGTAGCGTCTGTTGATAAACTGAAGGCAGCCAGACTACGTAAAGAGGAAGCTGAA
>Ga0214919_10001944_pt1 | contig 33200 bp, 26 predicted proteins | sample LL1503_MetaG_FD_177994 | JGI IMG/M metagenome (GOLD analysis project Ga0214919, IMG submission 177994) | Freshwater microbial communities from Lake Lanier, Atlanta, Georgia, United States - LL-1503 | ecosystem: Environmental > Aquatic > Freshwater > Lake | place: USA: Georgia | collected... | reverse complement strand
ACCTTATATAGATGCATTTGGAAATTCTTTAGTGAATGAAGCTTTAGAAGCAATTTATGAAGAACGTAAACAATGGAAAAAAGATCTTAGTCCAGAACAATACCAGCTACGTATATCTCAAAAACCCACTAACATTGAAGAAGCTTTTGCTACAAGAAAAGAATCTATATTTCCACCACATCTAATATCACATCAACTTAAACGTATAGAAGATGGAGAATATCCAGTTGAATATGTTACATTATCTATAGGAGAAGATAATGGTAAAATCATTGCTACAAAAACAAACAAGAGTCCAATAAAGAAATTTCCTATAGATAAAACTATGGAAGATAAGTCTGGAGTGATATGTGTATATTCAAGACCAATTCCAAATGTTCCATGGGGGACATATTATGCTTCTATAGATCCAGTAGGAGAAGGTCGAACAACAACAAGTGATTCATTATGCAGTATATTTATATACAAAAATCCTACAGAAGTAATTAAAGATGATGGACAAGGTAAGGTGAGTACACATTTTGAAAGAGATGAGATGGTGGCTTCATGGTGTGGAAGGTTTGATGATCTTCAAAAAACACACGAAAGATTGGAGATGATGATAGAATGGTATAATGCTTGGACTTTAGTGGAGAATAATGTAAGTCTTTTTATACAATATATGATTAGTAAAAGAAAACAGAGATATCTAGTTCCAAAAGATCAGATTCCTTTTCTAAAAGAACTTTCTTCTAATGCTAGTGTATATGCTACATATGGATGGAAAAACACTGGGACATTATTTAAAACCCATTTAATATCTTATGGTATACAGTTTTTACAAGAAGAATTAGATATTCAAACAAATGAAAGTGGTGAGGTGATGAAAACTCACTATGGAGTGGAAAGAATTCCTGACCCTATGTTATTAGAAGAGATGAAACAATATCAACCAGGTTTAAATGTTGACCGTTTAGTTTCATTTTGTGCATTAGTTGCATTTGCTCAAATACAACAGAATAACAGAGGAAGAGCAACAAGAGTAGAAATTACATCAGATAAGTTGGAAAATTCACAAAAATTAAGTAAATTATCTATAAGGAGTCCATTTAGACATATGGGTTTAAACTCAGGAAGTTTAAGCAAAAGTGCTTTAAATAGTCCCCCTAGAAATACTTTCAAAAACATAAAATAAAATGGAAGATAAAAAGATTGAATTATTAGAAAAATTAATTAAAGAAAATAAAATTTCTTTAAAAGAAGCTTTGGTTTTAATTGGAGGAAGTGAAGAAAAGGTTGTAATACAACACATTCCTTCTCAACCTTTGCATACAAATCCATGGCCAGATCCTCATTGGAAAAAACCATTTGAAGTTTATTGTGCACCAGATCCATTTACAACAACATCAGGAACAACAGCTAGTTATTATCCAAAAGAAACAACTGTTAATACTACAATTTAAATATATAAAAAATGCAAATATATAATGCACTAGACCTCAAGTCAGGCAAGAAAGTAGAGTATAATAAAATGGGCAGTTTGATGCAGCCCATACAATTTCTTCCTGAAGGTGAAAAAGATGATGAATGGAGAGCTTGGAATTTAGATTGGCTTGAATGGCAAGGTATGCGTCAGCTTAGACGTAATGCTGTAAGACTACTCAAGAATTATAAACTTGCAAAAGGTATTATAGATAAAACAGACTATATAGTAGAAGAAGATAATCCTAATGCTGATCTTATTGATGTTCTCACTAAAGAAGATAAAACAGCATTAGAACTTAAATTTTATCCTATTGTTCCAAATGTAATTAATGTATTATGTTCTGAATTTAGTAAAAGATCTTCTAAAATAATGTTTAGGACAGTGGATGAATTGTCTTATAATGAAATGTTAGAAGAAAAAAAGAATATGATTGAGCAAGTGCTAATGCAAAAAGCACAAGCTAAAATGACGGAGAAACTTATTGGTATGGGAATGGATCCCAACTCTGATGAGTTTAAACAAGAAATGTCTCCTGAAAAATTAAAATCACTTCCAGAAATTGAAGGATTTTTTAAGAAGAGTTACAGAAATGTTTATGAAGAATGGGCAACACATCAACATCAGGTGGATGTGGAGAGATTTCATATAGATGAATTAGAAGAACGTGCCTTCCGTGATATGCTTATTACAGATAGAGAATTCTGGCATTTTAGAATGGGAGAAGATGATTATGATATTGAGTTGTGGAATCCAGTACAAGTGTTCTATCATAAATCTGCATCTAATAGATATATATCTGAATCACATTGGATAGGAAATATTGATTTACTTACAGTGGCTGATGTTATTGATAAGTATGGATGGATGATGAATGAAGAGCAACTTAAAGCTTTGGAAGTTATCTATCCTGTTAGATCTGCTGGATATGCTCTTCCTGGTATGCAAAATGACGGTTCTTATTATGATGGCACAAGATCACATGATTGGAATACACAGATGCCAGGATTGGCTTACAGGCAGTTTATGAGCACCTATGATAATACAAGGTGGAGTGGAGATGTTATACAAATGATCCTAAATGAGTCTGAAGATTTAATGGATTGGGGTAATGCACATCTTTTACGTTGTACAACAGTGTATTGGAAATCTCAAAGAAGAGTGGGACATCTCACTAAGATTACAGAATTAGGAGAATTAGTACAAGATATTATATCAGAAAATTATAAAATCACTGATAAACCACTATATGACAATACATTATACAAAGAAAAAACAAAAGATAATTTAATATTTGGTGAGCATATAGATTGGATATGGATTAATGAAGTTTGGGGTGGAATTAAAGTGGGACCAAACAGACCTTCATTTTGGGGTATGAATAATCCAGGTGGTTTTAATCCATTATATTTAGGACTTAATGGTGGTAAACCAGGAAGAATTCCTTTCCAGTTTAAAGGAGATACAACACTTTATGGATGTAAACCTCCTGTAGAAGGATCTGTATTCTCAGATAGAAATACACGTTCTGTATCAATGGTGGATCTTATGAAACCATTCCAGATTGGGTATAATATTGTTAATAACCAAATAGCTGACATTCTTATAGATGAGCTTGGTACAGTGATTATGTTTGATCAGAATGCTCTACCTAGACACTCAATGGGAGAAGATTGGGGTAAGAACAATCTAGCTAATGCTTATGTAGCAATGAAGAATTTCCAAATGCTTCCATTAGATACATCCATCACTAATACAGAAAATGCACTAAACTTCCAGCACTATCAAGTGTTGAACTTAGAGCAAACACAACGTCTAATGTCAAGGATTCAATTAGCTAATTATTTTAAAACTCAAGCATTTGAAGTGATTGGTATTAATCCACAAAGGATGGGTCAACAGATTGCACAACAAACTGCTACAGGTGTGGAACAAGCATTAAATGCATCATATAATCAAACTGAAGTTTATTTTGTACAGCATAGTGATAATCTAATGCCAAGAGTACATCAAATGAGAACTGAACTTGCTCAATACTACAATTCTACAAAACCATCTGTACGTTTACAATACATCACTTCTGCTGATGAAAAAGTTAACTTCCAGATTAATGGTACAGATCTTTTAATGAGAGATCTTAATATATTCTGTACAACTAAAACTAATTCAAGAGCTGTTATGGAACAACTCAAATCATTAGCTTTAAATAATAATACAACTGGTGCTAGTATATATGATCTTGGTAATGTAATTAAAGCTGAATCAATTGCTGAACTTTCCAATGTTCTTAAATCTTCTGAAGAAAAATCTAATGCAATTAGACAACAACAACAGCAGCATGAACAAGAAATGCAACAACAACAGCAACAATCTGCACAGCAACAACAACAAGCTCAACAACAATATGAATCTGAAGAAAAAGATAAAGACAGACAAGCTAGATTATTAGAAGCTCAAATTAGAGCTGCTGGTATGGGAGCTGGTGCTGATATTAATCAAAATCAAGTTTCAGATTATCAAGATGCAATGCTTAATATACAAAAGCAACAAAACTACGTTGATACAACAAATCTTAAAAGAGAACAAGAAGTAAATAAAACAAGATTTAATGAACAGAAGTTAGATGTTGAAAGACAAAAACTTCAAACTCAACAAGATATAGCTAATAAACAATTAGAAATAGCTCGTGAAAACAAAAATCGCTTTGATAGTAAATCCACTAAAAAATAATGAATGTCCTTACAAAAAATAAAACCAAAAAATCCTATTAAGTTTTCTCTTACTTTAAATTCTGAACAAAAAGAAGCCAAGGATAAAATTCTTTCTGCAAAGATAACTTTTTTAAAAGGACAAGCTGGATCAGGTAAATCCTTATTAGCTGCACAAATAGCATTAGATCTTTTATTTAAAAAAGAGGTGGAGAAGATTATATTAACAAGACCTGTAGTAACAGCAGGGGAGGATATAGGATTTTTACCTGGAGATAAAGATGCTAAATTAGCACCATATACAGCTTCTATATATGATAATATGTATAGACTTTATAATAAGGAGAAGATAGATAAAGAGATAGGAGAAGGAAATATTGAAGTTGTTCCTATAGGATTTATGAGAGGAAGAAACTTTTCAAATTGTTTTGTAGTTATAGATGAATCACAAAATATAACTCAATCACAACTAGAACTTATTATAACTAGACTTTGTATAGGATCTAAAATGATATTTGTAGGAGATAATTCACAAATAGATTTAAAAGATAAACGTCAAAGTGGTTTTGACTATATGAGTAAAAAACTTAGTTTCATAAAAGATATAGAATGTATAGCATTAAAAACTAACCATAGAGATCCTATTGTAGAAGAAATTTTACAAACATTAAACGACAATTAAAATTATAGCTCTATTATCCATAAGTTTTTTTTGCAATAACATATTATTGTAAATCTTTAGAGTTTATTTCGTATATTATTATTGTAAATATAAAACCAATATTACATGGAAACCAACAACACAGTGACGGATGTAAACACATCTGTTGAAAAAGTAAATCTTGACATTGACAGCTGGTTAGGAGCACCTGGAGCAGAATCATTAATTGTTCCAGAAAAGTCAGAAGAAAAACCTAACATCTTTAGTGGTAACACCAATACAGATGTTTCTTTTTTAGATGAAGAAGGTGCTGATAAAGCAGATGAATTAAAAGAAGTACTTGATGATATTAGAATTGATGTTCAAGATGACGAAAATAATTTTGATAGTCAAGAACAATCAAAAGGTGGAAGACCTAAAACAGAAAAATCTGGATTAGTAAACTTCCTTAAAAAAAGAATAGAATCAAAAGAAATGTTTGCTTTTGATGATTATGATGAAAGCAAACAATCTTTAGATGACTATCTAGGCTCTTTGAATGAGAAAGATGTTGATGAATTGTGGCAAGCAAATGTTAGTAATATAAGACAAGAGGTTGCTTCTAATACACCAGCAGAATTTTTTGAAAGTCTTCCAGAAGAATTACAATATGCTGCTAAATATGTAGCAGATGGTGGTCAGGATTTAAAAGGACTTTTTCAAGCTCTATCCCAAGTGGAACAAGTGAGAGAAATGGATCCAACAAATGACAATGACCAAGAGATGATTGTAAGGTCTTATCTTCAAGCTACAAATTTTGGAGATGCAGATGAGATAGAGGAAGAAGTGGTCAATTGGAAAGATCTTGGTCAACTTGAAAAGAAAGCCAAACAATTCAAACCAAAACTTGATATGATGCAAGAAGAGATGGTACAATCTAGACTTGCTCAACAAGAAATGGTTAAAAGACAACAGGAACAAGCAGCAGAAACATATGTACAAAATGTGTTTGAAGCTCTTAGACCTGGAGAATTGAGTGGTGTGAAATTGGATAAGAAAGTTCAATCATTTTTATATAATGGTTTAACATCTCCCCAATATCCTTCAATAAGTGGTAATCCAACTAATTTGTTAGGACACTTATTAGAGAAATATCAATATGTTGAACCACGTTATGATTTGATTGCTGAAGCTCTTTGGTTACTTTCTAATCCTGATGATTATAGATCTAATCTAATGAGACAGGGTAAGAATCAAGCTGTTGAACAAACAGTGAGACAATTAAAAACTGAACAATCAAGAAACAAAGCAACATCTTCCGTAAACACTGAAGCACAAGATAGCCCAAGAAAAATAACAAGACAAACCAATATATTTAAAAGATAATTAACCCTTAATTTAAAAACAAAAACAAAAAAAAATGAGTACACCAGTTTTAAATAATGGTATATTTCTTCGTGATAACAACTACAAAACAAGTTCTCACGTTGATTCATATCATATGACACAGATGCTGAAATCAGCAGAACCAATGGATCTTGGTCCAGTGGATCTTTGGGCTATGACACAAAAAGTTGAAATGCCCCTCTATCAAATGAGTTCATTTGGTGGTAAAAATGTAATCATGGTAGATAATGCCCGTGGTGAATACAAATGGCAAGTTCCTGTAGCACAAGATCTTCCTTATTTAACAGAAGAACTTTACACTACAAATGCAGGTACAACATCATCTACATATGGTGCAGATGGTACAACCTTCAAAATCCGTTTAAACAAACGTACATTTGGACATGGTGATATTATCACTTATGACAAATACAATGGTGTTGAGATGTACATCACTTCTGATGATATTGTTCCATCAGGTGATTCATTTGTATACACAGTTCAAATTGTAAACAATGATAGTACAAAAGCTATTGTTCAAACATCAGGTAATCCATTCAAAACAGGAGCTAAAGTTTTCCGTAAAGGTTCTGCACGTTCAGGAGATTATGGAGAAAGATTCTCTGATATTGGAGATGTTCGTTCTGGATTCCGTGAATTCTATAACTTTGTAGGTGGTGCTGAAGCTCACGTTCATTACACTATTAGCTCTAAAGCTGATATGATGATGAAAGGTGGTATGAAAGCTGATGGTACAGTTCCAGTTATTGAATTGTGGAGAAACTTTGACAAATCAATGGATCCAGCAGTAACTTCTCTTGAGAAGATGGCTGAGAAAATGGGACCTGATTATGTTAAGAAAGCATATCAATCAGGACAATTGTCACGTACATTCTTAACTACATTAGAAGCTGCTCACTTGAGTAAGATTGCTAATGATATTGAAACCTATTTGATGTGGGGTCAAGGTGGTCGTCTGAAACAAGATGGTCCTGATGATATCCGTTTGTCTGTAGGTTTGTGGAAACAACTTGATAACTCTTATAAGCGTATTTACAATAAGTCTAGTTTTGACTTAGATTTGTTCCGTGCTGAGATTTTCAACTTCTTTAATGGTAAAGTTGAATTCAAAGGACCAGATCCTCAACGTAGTCTTGTAGTACAAACAGGTATGGGTGGTATGAAACTTATCAATGAAGCAATTAAGAAAGATGCTGTTGCTTCTGGTATGGTGATTAACGCACGTGAAGTTGGTGCAATTACAGGTCAAGGTATGGATTTGAATTTTGGATTTGCTTATACACAATATGTAATTCCTTTCTTGGCAAATGTTAAGTTTGTCTTGAATCCAGCATTTGATAATGTACATACAAATGATATTGAAAATCCACTAATTGATGGTTTCCCATTATCATCTTATAACTTCATCATCTTTGATATTACAGATAATACTAATGACAACATCTTCTTGTTAAAATTATCTTGGGATAATCAATTGAAATGGTGGTATCAAAATGGTACAATGGATTACATGGGACGTACACAAGGATTCCAGTCTTCTGGTCAATTCTCTGGATACCGTGTAATGATGTCTCAAACAATGCCAGCAATTTGGGTGAAAGACCCGACTAAGGTATTAAAGATAGTAATGAGAAACCCAATTACAGGTGGAAGCTTTTAGATAACTTGCAGATTTATAAGGGAGAGCAATTCTCCCTTATTTTTCTGTATAATCAAACAATTTTTTATAACTTTATAAATTTAAAATAAAATGGCAAACATAAATAAATTTTCTCCTGTTTCCCCAGATACATTTCTGAAAGCAGGGTCAGACATGGCTCTTGCAAAATTTGGACATCTCAATACAATTGTAGATGCATATAATACATTAGATACAGCTGTTACAGCATTTTCTCCATCAGTAGGTGCTCTTAAAGCTAATACAATTACTGAATCTACTACTGGAAATGGTGTAAAAATTATTGGTCAAGAGTTAAATATTGTTTCTGGAAGTATATCAAGTGTCACATTAACAACACAACAATCAGGTTCTGTTATATTAATGGATAGAGCAGCTGGTATTACATTTACACTTCCTATAGCTACAAGTTCTACAGTAGGTATGTATTATGATTTTGTTGTAACTACAACAGTAACGTCTAATGGTTACAAAGTAATAACAGGAGCAGCTACTGAATTCTTAATTGGTGGTTATACAAGTGTTGATACTGATAGTTCAAATGCTGTAGCAGTATTTATAGGTAATGGTAGTTCTCATATATCTGTTAATATGACATCTGCTAGTACAAATGCAACTGGTGGTATACTTGGTACTAAATTACGCTTTACTTGTTTATCAACTACAAGATGGATGGTAGAAGGAATAGTACAAGGTGCAGGAACAGTAGCAACAGCATTTGCAACAACTTAATAAATTAATATAACATGAAAGGAAAAGGAAAAAAAGGTGGCAAGAAAGGTTGCTAACTTTTAAAACAGAATCCCCTGTAAAGATAGTATCTTTACATTCCCCAATATAAGCCTATTTAAGAAGACTGGCAGCCTTCGTTGGGGGCAGACACACTCACCAAACCAATAAACAAACCAAACATGAGTACAACAAGTATGGTGGAAATGTATCCACAAAACAAAAAATCTAAAATTGCAATTAGACCATTCTTTGATCCTAAAGTTGATAATATGGGATTGCAAAATTACGGACTAGCTCTTTTTGATAATGTCTTTCATGAAGAACAAATTGCATGTTTAGAAATGCATGGTATCAGAAGATATCTTACAGGACTAAATGAATTTGCTCCAGAATTCTATGATATGTCATTAGAAGATAAAGAAGCTAAGATTAAACAAATTAGACAAGTGGTTTCTCAATTAGAGAAAACATTAAATTCAAATGTTGTTGATCCAGATGATAAAGAATTTTGGAATAAGATTAAACTTCTTAAACCAGATAATTCAGAATTTTGGGATAAGATTAAATTAAGATGTGGTAATGAACCTATATTCTTAGATCCATCCACAGATCCATATGATCTTATTAAATTATATGCAATAGAACACGGAGGTTTTAGTATGATAGCTAAATCATTAGAAGAAGCTAAAACAATGAATAAGCCACCAAAATTCTATTTAGATAAATTAGAAGAAACAGCTAACACTAATACTGAAATTAAAAAATTACGTAATAAAGCTGCTGCTGAACTTCATAAGCTCTTTGATAAAAATCAGAATAAATTATTCTACATTGCTAAAATCTTAGATTTGAACAGTGCACAATATAAGAAATCAACACCTAATGATATCATCTATGATAACATGGATAAGTATATTAGTGGTGATCTTGTAGATAAGGATAAAAAGAAAACAGCTGAAAAGTTTTTAGATGTATCAAGACTTGATATGGAAACTCTTAAGATTAGAGCAATTGTCAAGGATGCTACATATTATAAAATGATTGCTACAAAAGCTGATGGATTTGTTTATCATATGGCATCTGCTACAATGATGGGTAGAAATTCAGCTGATGTAGGAGAATTTTTAAAGAATCCTCTTAATGAGCAAATTCTGATTGATATTCAGACACAGATTGAAAAACATTGGAATCAATAATTTAAAAAATAAACAACATGGCAAAGTCACATCCAGGATTTAAAGCAGTACAATCACAAATTGCTAAAAAACAAGGAATCAGTCAAGAATCAGCAGGTGCTATTTTAGCATCAGCAACAAGAAATGCATCAGCAGGAGCTAAAAAAGCAAATCCAAAATTAAAAAAAGTCAAGTAATAAGCTGACAAAATGTATTTAAAAGTAAGCTTATACACTGACAAAATAATAACACAATGAACAACAATCTAATACAAATTAAAATCAAACAGAGGTTAAACAAATTAGCCTCATTGGATTATGATAATATAGAATGTTGGCAAATTGCGGAGGCTTTTAATAAAGCTCAAATAGAATGGGTGAGAAGACAACTTCATGGTACTAATAATTATAAAGAAGGTGATGAAGCTTCATTAAGAAGAATAGATGACCTTCAAAAGTTATTAACAACTGTAAATATTCAAGGATCAATGGTTGGTCCAACATATTATGAAGTGGATTCTTTACCAGCAAACTATTTAGAATTTAAAAGAGTTTCAATTAAAGGTAAGCATGGTAAATGTCCTGATAGACCATTTGTAGTTTATTTAGGAGAAGAAGCTGATGTGGATCTTTTACTAGTAGATAAATTATCACAACCATCATTTGAGTGGGGAGAAACATTTTGTACATTAGTAGGAAATAAGATTAGAATCTATACTAATAATGAATTTGAAGTCATAAGTCCAAAACTGAACTACTACAGAAAACCTGTGGAAGTTCAGTTTGTTGGATGCATTGATTTAAATACAGGATTACCCATAACAACAGATGTTCAATCTGAATTAAAAGATGATATTGTAGAACTAATATGTGATGAAGCTGCATCTATATTAGCTGGTGATATTGAATCTATTATGCAATATCAAAGAAATGAAAAATCAGCAGAAAGAAATAATTAATAATAAATATTAAATAAAATGAAAACAATATCACGCAATGTCTTTAGTGTTTCAGGTCCTATAACATCTCCATCATCTAATTCTGCTTCTTCATATTCATCTGCTCCAGCTAATTCTTCATTAGAAGTTTCAACAGCTGCTTGTGTATCTGAACTTATGAATGCAGCAACCTCTTTTCATAAACTCCATCTTAAAATTACAGGACTTGGATCTTATGCAGGACATAAAGCTCTTAATGAATTATATGATGAACTTCCAGGACATGCTGATGATATTGCAGAAGGATTTCAAGGTGCTGCTGAAAAACTATTAGATTATACAGATGTAGCTCCAAGAATATTAAATTCTGTATCAGAAGCATTATCATATTTAAGAGAATTAATTTCTATGGTGACCACCCTTCAAAGTAAAATGCCATATTCAGAAATAATTAATGATCTTGATAATGTAAAGAGTACAATTAATTCTGCTAAATATAAATTAATTTTCCTAAAATAAATTTGGAAGTTTAAAATATATATATTATATTATTTATATAAACTTATTTATAACCCTTAAAAATTTAAAAAATTATGTATTTTAATCACGCATTTAGAAAAACCCTATTGGGTACAACAACTGCAATTGCTTCACAAACTTCAGTAGCTACTAGTGCTGCAACAAGTGTATTACAAACTTCAGGAATTGGTAATGGATTGTATAAAAATACAATTACTACTGGTACTCATTCATTAGTTGCAGGTCAAACAGTAGTGATTGCTGGTATAACACCTACTGCTTATAATGGTACATTTATTGTAGCATCAGTTCCTTCAAGTACTCAAATTGTTGTTTATTCAACTGTATCTGGTGGTACATATTCTGTTAATGGTACTGTTGTTGGTAGTGCTTCTACTGCAATAAATGCTACTACAAGTCTTGCAACATCAGCATTAACTGCTGGTCAACTTGGTATTTATAATCAAAACTTTGGTGTAATTGATTACACAGCTGCTGCCGATAAAACTCCATTTTATCTTGTACAAGGTTCTTATTACAAAACATCTGGATATTCTGATAAAATTGGTTCTCATGGTGGATATCAAGAATCAGTTAAATCTAAAATGATTAATCCAAAATATATTAGTCGTATATTATGGGTACAATCTAAATTACCTGTACAACAAGTAGTACAAATTCCTTTAAAAGATGCTGCTGGCGGATTAGCTAATGTTGGTTTGAATGCTGACACAACATACCGTTTGCGTATTGATGTTAAAGGTAGTCCAGCTTTACGTTTCTTATCTCACAATATTTACCGTGTGATGGATTCTTATACAGGACCTGTTAATGCAACAACACCTAGTCTTTTAAAAGATCCTGTTGCTACATTAGTTGATTGGAAGGAACAACTTACAATGTCTCCTTATTTTAATCAATTAGTACAAGCACGTGTTTATGCATTTAAAAATAATGCAACTAATACACATTTTTCAGCTGGTACTCCTACTACTACTAGTACAACTCTTACAATTACAAGCTCTAATACTGGTCTAATATTATTAGGTCAAAGAATTGTAGGATCAACTGGTGCAACTAGTGTTCCAGCTAATACTTTTGCTACAGCATATGGTACTGCATTTGGTACAGGTACTACTCCTACAACAGCTCCTACAGCATCTACTACATCTGTTACAATTACAGGAACAGGTACAGGTACTCCAACAGGTACAATTACTGTTGGTATGTATGTAACAGGAGCTGGTTTACCAGTAAATGCATATGTATCAACAGTTACTAACCAAACTAACTATGTAATTACTTATCCTACTCAATCTACAGCTCCTACAATAACTGGAGCAGCTGCTGCACTTACTTTTTATGATAAAGTTGTTTTAACTTATCCAACTCAAGCCACAGCACCAGCTTCTTTTTCTTCAACATTTACATTAAAATGTTATAGTGATCTTTATGGTAATAATGGTGGATATGTTACTCCTTATACTAATATTGCAGTAACAAGTGGTCAACAACCAACATATGTAGGTCAAACTCCATATATTCCTGGTAGTTCTGATTATACAACTGGTACTTCTCAAACAGCTGGTACACTTACAGGTGCTACAATTACAGCTGCTTCAACAGTTGCTGCTGCTACATCTGGAGCACATATTTATACTGCTTCTTCTGATACTACAGCATTTACTACAGATGCTTTCTTAGAATTAACAGCTGCTTATTTGGAAACTAAATTTGGTAATCCAACATTTACAATAAGTGATAATTATGATCTTGAGCCATTAAAAATCATTGCATCATTAATGGATGATAGTGGTAGTACAACAGTTGTTGCTCCTATTGGAACTGCTGCTTTACAAACAATTGGTGAAGCAGGTATTGCTACGGTAGCACAAGCTAGTTCAATGGCACAAGGTACTGGTGAAACAGTTCTTCGTGAATTGATTCTTACTGGTAGATACCGTCAAGAAGCATTTGGAGATGGAACTAACATTGATCAATTCCGTATGAGAGAAGCTGAAGCTAATCCAGGAGTATTAAGTATGATGTCAGTTGCAAATAGAAATAGTCTTTATAATAAACTTTGCATTCTTCATAGTGTTCCTAGATTTAACAATCCTACAGGAGTATTTGATAATGATCAATATTTAATTGAGATTGCTATTCCAAGTAGTGTAAGTGTTTCACAATTATTTAATACTCAAACTTATGTTCCAGGTAATACTATTACTACTTCTGGTTTAGGTTTAGGAGATTATATTCTTGAAGCATCTATTGCAGCAGGTGGTGTGCAATATGCTGAAATGATTTAATTTACTTTATAATAAAATAAAGAAGGAGAGATTTTATTCTCTCCTTTTTTTATTTGTATATTTGCAGAAAATATCTTATATTATTAGTGTAGAATAAATATAATAAATATGCCATTACAACACCAATTAGCTTTAGATATCCCAGATACTAACAATGTTAGTGTTTTTAGGGTGATGGATGCAAGTATATATGCCAATGATTTAGATGTTAAATGTGCAACATTACAAGTTACATCTCCTGGGTTTACTTCACCATCTACACATGATATGACTAATTATGCACTATTAGCTAGTTCATTTAATTTAATATTAAATGCTTGTAGTCTTGGTTTTGTAGCAACTGGATGTCAAGATGTAGCACCAGCATTACCTGATGGTATATACAAATTAAAATATTCAGTTAGTCCTAATGATAAAGTTTATGTAGAATACTATCATCTTAGAACAACTCAAACTTATAATGTTTACAATCAACAACTTTGTAAACTTGAAATGGCAACTTGTGAACCTTCAGTGGAGATAAGAGCAAGATTGAATGAATTGAGACTTATTAAATCATATATTGATGCTGCTAAAATTAAAGCAGAAGATTGTCATGATCCTAATTTAGCAATGGAGTTATTACTTTATGCTAAAAAAAGACTTGATAAATATATAGGAGGATGTAAAGATTGTAATCAAAACCAATATTAATATGACAAATTGTTCAAATTGTGGAACAACTATCACTTGTGGATGCCAAGTTAGAACAGCATCTAATGGAACTCAAGTATGTAATTCATGCATATCTGATTATGAAATAAAATTAGTAATTGTAAATGCCCCTATAAACAATCCAGATGAGTAATGTTTTATTATATAAAGACCGTTATAGAGAAGAGTTTGCTGAATGCATGGCTGAAAAATATAGATATGCTCAGTATGGAATTCAATGTGCAGAATCTAGCACTAATTGTGAGTTGGCTTATCTTAGGAATGAAATTTTAAGTTGGGCTGAGAATGAAGATGCAGGTGCATTGACACAAGTTAGTGTTGCATATATGTCATGGTTACCTGTGACATTTAATGGTAATCCAGCAGCTTATATTGGTGGATTTAGTACAACAGGTCAATGTAGTGGTGGGGTGGCTCCATTATGTGATTTAGCAATGTCCTATCCAACCACTAATGGTAATGTAAACATTATAGATGTAAATGTTGGTGGATGCTGTACAAGAATTAATGTTAATCCTAATATTACAATAAATGGTGGCTCATATCAATATCATATTACAAATGCTTCTGATACTTGGACTATCACTCACAATCTTGGTTTTGTACCTAATGTACTTACTACTGATGATGGTGGTAATGAAATTTCTGGAGTGGTTACATCAGCTACTATTTCAGTGGTGGTAATTGAATTTACTGAACAATTAACAGGATTTGTATATCTATCATAATGAGTACATTAGATAAAAAATATTATCATAATATTGATTTAGACTCTAATGAGCTGAAGTCAGGAAGAATATATAATCTTGATACAACTACAAGAAATGCTTTACTTTTAAATACAACACATAAAGGTTATATTGTATATGATATAACATTATTAAGTCTTTATGTATGGAATGGATCAGGTTGGACTACTGCTGCTGGTGGTAGTGGAACTGTAACAAGTGTATCTGCTGGTACTGGAATGAGTTTTACAACTATAACTAGTTCTGGACCTGTATCTATTAATATAACAAAAGTTCCTTATTTAGCATCAGGATTTAGCACAGGATTACTTAAATGGAATGGATCAGCTTGGGTATTTGATAATAGTACATATTTAACATCTGCTGTAACAGCTGTAACAGCAACAAGTCCTATTACTTCTAGTGGTGGAAATACTCCTGTTATTTCTACATCAATGTCTACTAATAAACTTATTGGTAGAAGTACAGCAGGGACAGGTGTAATGGAAGAGATAACATTAGGTACAGGACTTTCTTTTTCAGGAACTACATTAAATGCTTCAGGAGCATCTCCTCTTACAACAAAAGGTGATCTTTATACTTATAGTACAACAAATGCAAGATTAGCTGTAGGTTCTGATACACAAGTATTGATTGCAGATAGTTCTACACCAACAGGTCTTAAATGGGGAAGTAATACTGCTGCTACACCAACTGGATATTATGGTGCATGGCAAGATAATATAACACAAAGTGCTGCTGCATCTAATACAGGTTACGCAATGATTTTTAGAACAATAGATTTATCAAATGGTGTATCTGTAGTTACTAATGGTACTAATCTAACAAGAATAACATTTGCAAATACTGGCATTTATAATCTTCAATTCTCATCTCAATTTCAAAATACTCATACTTCTGATGAAGATGTAACTATTTGGTTAAGATTTAATGGTACTGATGTAACAGGGAGTGCAGGGTTAGTGAGTGTTCCAAGTAAACATGGTGGTGTAAATGGGCATATAATAGCAGGTTGGAATTATTTATTAGATGTAGTTGCAGGTCAATATTATGAATTAGTTTGGAGTACATCAAATACTCTTGTGACAATGGAATTTTATGCAGCAGGTTCTCCTCCTCCTTCAGCTGCTTCAGTTATTATGACTGTTACACAACAAAGTGGTATAATGGCTGGTACAGGTGTAACAGGACTTGGTACAAGTGGAAATATACAAACAGGAACAACACAAACTCTTGCTACAGGAACAACTGGAACAGCTTTTAATATTGCTTCAAGTGGTAATACACAAACATTTAATATTCCATTAGCTAGTACTACTAGTGTTACTGCTGGTCTTATAAGTAAAAGTGAATATGATAATTTTAATACTGCTTATACAAATAGGATAACAAGTTTAACCACAACAGGATCAGGTGCTGCAACTTTAATAAGTAATGTATTAAATATACCTACACCTTCAGCTGCAACATTTACATCTTTAACTACAACAGGATCTTCAGGATCTTCAACATTATCATCAGGAGTATTAAATGTCCCTGCATATACTTTAGCAGGATTAAGTGGACAACCTTTAGCTACTAATCTTACTTCATTATCAGGATTATCATATGCTTCAACTTCATTTGTAAAAATGACAGGAACAGGTGTATTTGCTCTTGATACTAATACATATATAACTGGTAATCAAACTATTACATTATCAGGTCAAGCTACAGGTTCAGGAACTACATCTATATCTATTACTTTAGATAATGCTTCTGTTATAGGAAAAGTTCTTACAGGCTATACTTCAGGAGCAGGTACTGTTGCTGCAACAGATAGTATTCTTCAAGCAATACAGAAATTAAATGGTAATATAGGTGCTTTAGTTACTGGTGTTTCATCAGTATCAGGAACTTCTTCAAGAATTACAGTATCTCCTACAACAGGAGCAGCTATTGTTGATATTTCTGCATCATATGTTGGTCAAACATCTATAACTACTCTTGGCACAATTACTACAGGTACTTTAAGTACAGGAGCTATTATTGCAGGAGTTATTATGACTTTAGGATCAGATGCTTCTTTTGATACTTATTATAGGAACGGATCTGGTGTATTAACAAGACTTGCAAATGGTACAACAGGTCAAGTTTTAACTGCTACAACAGGAGGTGCTCCATCATGGGCTGCTGCTGGAGGTGGTGGTTCTAGTGCATTATCTTCAATAACTGCTGCCACAATAACTAATACTATTGATAGTTTTAATTATACTCAAGAATGGCAATGGTCAACTCTTGCAGGTACAAATGCATTAAAATTATCTTCAACATCTACAGCAGCAGCTTCAAATACTCAAACATTATTAAATGTTGCTTTATCTGGAGCTAATAGTACTACTACTCAAACTACTTATGGTGCTCAAATAAGTAATACTCATACAGGTACATTATCTACAAATATTGGATTATATGCTACTGCATCAGGAGGTTCTTATAATGCTGCAATTGCCGCAGGAGATTTACCATCAGCAGGTGTTACTATTGGTGCAGGTACTACTACTCCTGGTATTATTACTATCACTAGAAATAGTATAGGTACAACTTTATTAGATAACTATGGTTTATTATTAGGTAATACTACAGCAGCTTCTACAGGTGCACAACAAATGTCTCCTGGAGTAGTATGGCAAGGTAATGGTTATAGAGATGGTAGTAGTCCAGGTAGTCAAGATGTAAGATTTAGAGCAGCAGTACTACCTACACAAGGATCTTCTGCTAGTCCTACTGCTACATGGCAATTAGCTTCTTCTATTAACGGAGTGGCATATACTAATAGATTTACTATTGATGCTTCTACAGCTACTTTTTCAGCCTCATTAGCTTGCAATGGATCATTCCAATCAAGTACTACAAGTGTAAATAGTAATTTATGGGTTGCATCAGCAAGTGGTTCTACTAGTACTTCTACAGCTGGTTTCTTATTTGGAGGAGGAAGTACTATAGGACTTAGAGTAGGTTTTAATGGAACTACTAATTCAACAATGAGTGCTGGTAATCCTTTTGCAAATATAATAATAGGAAGTATGCCTGTAACAGAAGCATCTACTGGTACACATCCCGTAGTAGCTAATTTAGTAGTTAAAGGTATACCTATTACTGGGGCAGCAGGAGCCACTACAAATGCTGCTTCTCTTTATATTGATGGACCTGCTACTCTTTCATCAGGATCTGTTGGAGGAGGATTATATTCATTAATGGTAGCTTCAGGTAATACCAAACTTGGTGGAGATTTATATTGTAATGGATTCTTTTCAAATAATAATAATGTTCCAGTAAATAGTTATGCTGAATTAAAAGCAGGCACTACTGCGATTTTACCTTTAATGTTTAATAATGGTACATTAAGAACTTCTGCTAAAGAAGGAGGACTAGAATATAATAATTATTTTTATGCAACACTTGGCACAAGAATTAGACTAGGATTAGGAGGTGTAGTGGTTTCTGATTCTGGTTTATCTGCCTCTCCTGATAACACAACACTTACTACATTAGAATCATATAACACTGCTTCAAATACTTTTTTTACTAATGGAGATTCAATGGACTTTTATTATTGTGGTAATATAAAAGCAAATGCATCAGCTTCTCAAGAATTAAAAGTATTTTTTGCAGGATCTAATCTAATAGGGGGATCTGGAACTGTAAATCTTTCAACTGGTGGACCTTATGGATTTGAATTTAATTGTAAACTAATGAGATTTAGTTCAACTGAATTACGATATAGTTGTACTTTTACTATTGATGGAGGCTCTCCTGCAATAAAAATTATGACAGGTAATTTACCAGGTCTAACTTTGTCTAATGCTAATACTATAGAACTTAAATCACAAGCATCAGGTTCACCAAACGCAAACGATATAGAAATATTTATGACTAGATTTATATTAAATCCCGTAGCAGCCCTTTAATATTTAAAAATAAAAATAACATGGAAGATTTAAATGAAATTATACAATTTACAGCTACAGGATTTTTTAAAAGAAGTTCTGTAAATGCTTTTGCAGATTTTTTAGGATATCAAAATACTATACCCATATCTCCTTCAGAAGCAATACCTAATCCTTTAAATAAAGTAGAGTATGTTCAAGAGCATATTAAACAACTTTTAATAGAGGTAATGGCTCAAATGAACATTATTTCTACAAAACAAGAACTTGAAGGGCAATTGCAAGAGTCTTTAATTCAAGCAGAAACTGCTATTAAAACTGATGTTGAAAAATATATAAGTGTAACTATAACAACCACTGAATAAAATAAATAAACATGGAACAACCAAAACTAACATTAACAGAACAAGATTTGAAAGAGTTAAATGATTTCTTTCAAGAACTTCCAACTAAGTATGGACTACCAATGATTAATTTCTTTAATAAAAGATTAGAAGATCAAAAACCTAAAGAAGAAATAGTGGCAGAATCCACCAAAGAAGAATAAAATCTATTTGGATAGATTTAAAATTTTTTGTATATTATACTATAGACTAATATAATATGAAACCTGTAAAATCTAATTTATCAAAAAATGGATGTTCTCCTGTAGCATCTGATTGTGTAACCTGGAATGGACCAGATTTATGTTGCATTACAGAATGTGATGGGGATACACTATCTAGTGTGGTATTTAAATTATCACAAGAATTATGTTATCATAGAGCATTATTAGATTTAACAGTATTAGATCTTGGTGATTTAGTTCTTTCTGGAGATGGAACTAGAACCCCAGCAAATGTATTACAGGCAATTATTAACAGAATACAACTTCCATAATGGCAGCAGCAAAAGTAGACATAATAGTTAAATTATTAACAGCATTACAAACAGTTGCTGGTTCTTCAACTCTTCCATTAAATGATGAAGATCAACCTTTAGACTATTCTAGACTTATTGGTGGTATGGTGGTGGATCATGAGAATAGATTATCACAATTAACATCTAGTCTTAATACTCTTTATGGATATACAACTATACTTCAAAACCAAATGGCAACTATTATTGCTAATGGGTTAGTAGTTCCACAAATATCACTTCCAAGTATAATGCCTGATGCTGCTTATTATAATGTTGAAGTGGTGGTTTCAGCAATTGGTAGTCAACTTGATTTATTAAGAGATGCTACAGGTGATAATACTGCATTAACAAATGCTGTTGTTAATTATCAAAATAAAGTTTATGTTGATGTTGGTCAAGCATTAGCTTCACAAACTTCATTATCTAGTTCACCAACTGTAATGTCTGGTTTAACTGATTGGGTAGCTAGTCCTACAACAGCAGCAGATGCTATAAAGAATATGTGGATTACAATTAATGATATGAGAAAAGCTGTTCAAACACGTTTTTCTCCTTCTGTTTATGCAAATTGTGCAGCTGCTGGAATTAGTATTGATTTTAATACTTATATGGATATTCCTAATAATAGAATAACATTATTCTTTTTAGGAAATTGTACAATTCCAGAAGGATTTATAGATACAGATGCTAACGGAGCATCATTAAGAATAACAGATGGATCTTCCACTCCTAATGTTTATACAACATATGTAAATGTATCACAGGCAAATAATAGTGTTAGTGGTATTACTATTGATTTAACTGGAACAGGTATTAATCTTTATACTACACTGAGATTAGATTTAACATATAGTTTAACTAATGGGAATTTAGTTTGTCAAAATACAAGAACCTATACAGGAATTACTACAACGGCAAGTCCTTGTACAGCATTGACATTAACCCCATTATCTACAACAGCATTTACTGGAGTATTTACACCAGCTGTATATGGATCTGGTAGAATTATTACATATTCTATAACAACTTATACTAATTCTGATTGTAGTACGCCAGTTTCAGGAAGCACCGTTACATATACTAATCCTATACAATCACAATTATCTTATAATGTTACAGGGTTAACTACAGGAACAACATATTATGTTAGAATGTCTGTGGCAATTGGTGGTAATAGTCCTGTAGCATGTTCATTAATACAAACAGTAAAAACACTTTAAAATATATAATATATGTCTTGCGGATGCTCATCAACAACAACACCTTCTTCTACATCTTGTGGAGGATGTGGATATCAATGTACTAGTTGCATATGTCCAGCTGATCCTATAGTTATGCCTACAGTGACATGTCCAGATCCTGTTGCATGTGATGAGATATTTCCATTAGAATGTATTGAATATAGTGGAGATGATATTAAATGTTCTACAACAGCAACAACATTATATCCTAATGTAACACATGTGGTGGCAACTAAAGGAGATTCAATGACTAATGTATTAAATAATATTAATAATCAATTATGTTATTTATTTTCTGCTGATTATATTTCAAGAATGTTAAATAATATTAAAGATAGTACTGAGTTAAGTAGTTTATTTTGTTCTATTATTTGTGATTCTCCACCACCAACTGGACTCATATGCCCTACAGTTGCATCAGTTACATATAATTATGATAGTTCTACTTCACAATATTATCTTGCAGCACAGATAAATTATGTTCCATTTGCTACAAGTTATACATATAGATTTTATACAGAAACTGCACCTGGGGTATTTAATACACCACTTATTGGGGGTACAATATTACAACCATCATCAGCAACACCAATAACATTAACTGGTACAATACAATCACCATCTACAAATACATCAAGTAAAAATTATGCTGTATTAGTAAAAGCTACAGGATCATTAACACCAAGTGGTGTAGCACCTATTGATGTACCAACAAATACTTTTACATATAGTACAGTTGAAACAGCAAATCCTAATAATTGTGGTATTAATAAATATACAGGAACTTCAAATCAATTGTTATGTAGATTGGCTGATTTAAATGGTAAATTTAGTCCACATCCAACATATAGTAAAGCATTACAATTTACATTTATACAAGAACCACTTAATCCACTTTATTTTTCTGTAGTAAGTTATACAGTTACTTGGTATTTAAAAGTTTCATTACCTACAATTAATTATGTCTATCAAGGAAATAGTGGTACTTTGACTTATGTTTCTGGTGCATTAGAAACTATTAATTTATATAAATCTTCTGTTACCAAAACATTTACTAAAACCTCAAGTTTTACTGCTATTATAACATCTACTGCACATGGACTAGTTCCAGGAATGTTAATAAAAATTGATACAACTGTATCTGGTCATATTCCTGCTTCTATTTACCCTATTACATATTTAACACCTGATACATTTAGTATTGTTACAACAATATCAAGTAGTGTTGGATCAACACCAGTAACATATAAATCACAAATGAATCCTACAACTGATAGTGCAGTTGTAATGATTTATACTTCTGCAACATCGGAATGTTTTAAAGGAATTCCAAATCCTCTTCCAACTTATACAGATGCTCAAATAACTAGCTTGATATCTAATGGTAATAGTAATGTATTTAAATATCCTTAATAATGGCATTAACAATAGTAACTAATCCTGTAACACCAATTGGTACTACTACTGCAACTTGTGGTGGTAATACTATTTCTGGAACTGGTACTATTAGTGCTAAAGGAGTATGTTATAAAATATCATCCACTCCAGTTAGTCCAACTATTTCTGATAGTATACTTGTAGCATCAGGAACTGCAAATACTGATTTTACAAGTAATTTAACTGGTCTTACTTCTGGATCAACTTATTATATAAGAGCTTATGTAACTACAAGTGGTGTAACATCTTATGGAGCAACTGTTGTGTTTACTACATTAGGGTTAACTACAACTACTGCAACATCTATTACATCTACAACTGCTACATCTGGAGCAAATAGTATTTCTGGATTTAGTCTTGGAAGTATTTCATCATCTGGAGTATGTTGGGGTACAAGTGCTTCTCCTTCTCCAACTGTTGGCGTTAGTAATTTTACATCAAATACTATAATTGGAAGTGTATTTACTAGTTATATAACAGGATTAAGTGCAGGTACAACATATTATGTTAGATCATATATTACTAGTGGAGGAACTGATTATTATGGTAATCAAATAAATTTTACCACATCATCTGTTTTACCAATTGTAACTACTACATCTACTATTGCATCAATAACAATTAGTGGTGCTACTGTATCTGGAAATGTATCTTCTAGTGGTGGTTCAAGTGTTACTGCTAGAGGTATACAATATAGTTTAATTCCAAATATGTCATCTGGTACAACAAATTTTTCATCTGGAACAGGAACAGGTACATTTAATGCAGTATTAACAGGATTAACATTAGGAACTACTTATTATGTTAGAGCTTATGCTACTAATACTACAGGTACATCATATGGAGCTATTTACAATTTTACAACATTAGGAGGTCCATTAGTAGAAACAGTTATTCCTTATTCTATAACTAGTAGTACAGCTCAAGTGGGATGTAATATATTAAGTATAGGAGGTAGTGTTTTAACTGCAAGAGGAGTTGTAATATCAACATCTCCTGGTCCAACATTAAGTACAGGATCTGTATTTAGTGATTTATATTATGGATCTGCTGTACCTCAATATTTGACTAAACTTACAAGTTTAAATAAAGACACTACATATTATATTAGAGCATATGCCACTAATACACAAGGAACAAGTTATGGAGAAGAATTAATATTCTCAACAACATCATGTAATCCTTTAGTAGAAGATTGTAATCCACAACATGAACCACCTGTAGTATGCTCAGAGCCTGGTTGTGAATATATAATTCCATTAGAATGTGTTGTGGGTGATATTCCAACATCATCAGTTAGTTGTAGTAATATATCATTAACTCCAGATGAAAATACATTGTTAAGTGAATTACAAAAAATAAATGAAATATTATGTACACTTAGTAGTAGAGATTTTATAATATTTTATCTAACAAGTATATATAATAGTGATGTATTAAAAACTATATTTTGTGATGTTAAAACTAGGTGTACAACTATTGATGCTACTGTTTTAGCTGATTCAGGTACTTCAAATATTGGCATTACAGCTATTACTCCAACAACATATGTTTTAATTGGTAGAACAATAACTTGCGGTACTGGTGGTAAATTTACAGCAGGTACTAAAATAACAGGATTTGTATCAGGAGTAAATGGAGGTGTAGGTGTATATACTATTTCATCACCAATGCTTGCTGCTTATACAGGATCAATAACATTAACATTTGCATAATAATAAAAATATTGTCAGTTTGTTGGTTTTCTGACAAAGACCCTGGTTATTCTTAACTGGGGTCTTTAATTATAAACATGTTTTTAACAAAAAAATTAGAATAACAACAGAATAACATTTACCTTTATAAATATAAAAATAAATTAAATATGATTTCATCTAATCAAATTATCAAAGCTATTAAATCTAAAAAATCTAATAGAGAATGTGCTAGAAAATTAGGAGTTTCACTCAATGAATTTATAGCAAAGAAAAAAGAATTTGTAACAAGTCAATTTTCAGAAACAGAAAAAGACATGTATGTTATAGCTCTTGAAGAAAAGATTATTGAATTTTCAGAAAATGTATCTGAAGGTACAGCAAAGATTAAAGGTATATCTTTATCTGAACCACATTCTGCTGAAGATATAGAAAAGATTCTTAAAATTGATAAAGATAAATGGAAGCTCTCAACTTACTGGAACAAGCAACATAAAGATAGTAAAGGGGTGGATTATTGGGTGATATCAGCAATGATAACTAAAAAACAAGAAAGTGAATTATCTGTAGAAGATATAGATGCACTACTTACAAAAGTTTTTAATAAAGTTAAAAATGTTCCAATTAAAACAGCACCTTCAACTAAACTAACAAATAACAAAGCTCTTTTCATATACACCTCAGACAAACATATTGCTGCTTATGTAAATGATAAAGAAGCAATATACAAGAATGACTATGGTAAAATGTCATTCCAAGCTAGAATGTTAAATGTATTATATGAAGTTTATTATTTAGTGAATCTATTTGGTCAATTTGAAGATATATTTATTATAGATTTGGGTGATAGAATGGATGGTATGCATGCTCAAACTACAAGGGGTGGACATAAACTTCCACAAAATATGTCAGATAAAGAAGCATTTGAAACAGCTATCACAGTGGAAAAAGAATTCTATGATAGAATGTTCCAATCTGAATACTCTCAAAACTATCATATTATTTCAAATGCCTGTTCTAATCATGGTGGTATATTTGATTATATGGTGAGTAGAGCACTTGAAATATATGTAAATGCTACATATCCTTTTGTTAAAACATCAGTGCAAGAGAAGTTTATTGATCATATTGAATATGGAAAACATGTATTAATCTTTACACATGGTAAAGACACAGAAGATATGAAGCATGGTATGCCATTACATATAAATGATAAGACTGAAAATTATCTTAATAAATATTTAATGTATAATGATATAGATCCAAAGTATAAACAAATCAGTGTTATTAAAGGGGATTTACATAAAGATACTTCTGAATCAACTTATAATTTCCGTTACAGAAATGTATTATCACTGTTTGGTGGGTCTAAATGGATAGCAACTAACTTTGGACCAAGTAAATCTGGATGTTCATTTGATGTTGTAGAAAAAGAAACAACAAGAATATTTGAACATAAGATATTATTTTAACAAACTTTAAAAGTTTAAGTAGGAAAATAGATAAAATTTACGTAAATTATAATGTAGTCAGTATATGAATAGTTATAAAAAACCTGATCTGAATGCTCCAAGATTTAGGTCTAAAAGACACAACTTATTAAATGAAACTTTTTGTAAAAAAATTAAAGATAAGGGTGGTGTTTTTAAAGACCTTTCTAATAAAGAAATTAAAGAAGTTATTAAAACCTTTAATGGAAGTATATGGGAATCTGTAGTAGAAAATAGGGATGGTGTTGAACTACTTGAACAACTTGGTTATTTATTTATTGGTACTTGCAATAGAGCAAAGAAAAGCAATACTGATATAGTTAAATCAACTGAATATGGGGTGAAAGTACAACATCAAAACTGGGAATCAGATCAGTATCTTGCTAAGATATTCTATACCAATTTTGAGACTAAGTATAGATTTAAGTTCCATGAGTTATGGGGCTTCACTGCACTTAGAGATTTTAAAAGAACTGTTGGCAAAACATATCCTAAAGAATGGAAAAAATATGTTGTGGTTGATAATCTTACTAAAATATCAAGATTGTTTAGAAAACATATTGTAAGAGATATTGATAAGAAAAATACAAAACTATTATTAGAAGACTATGATGAATTTGATATGACCTAATTTAAAATAAAATGAGTAAAACAACTATAGGAGAAGTACTATCCAGAGTAAGAAATCAATTAAAAGCTGTCCGTCAAGATGCATTTCTTACGGATAGATTTTTGTATAGTGTAGTATCTAAACATGCAAAGTGGTTGATGAAAAGAGAAGATTCTCAGAATAAACTAATGAAGTTTAATTCTATTTTTAATACACTAGATAATGTTCCATTAATTGAAGTGGATAGAATAGAAGGTGGATGTACAGGTTTATCCACTAATATTAAGATGATGAGAACACGTGATTTGATTCCAGTGTTTATGCAAGGGTATTGGGGACCATTAATAAGACAAGTTACATCCTTAGATGGTCAAATAGATTTTCAACCTCTTACTCCTACACAATATGTAACACTTGCAAAATCCAAGAATTTTAAATATAACACTACCAATTATTATTGGTATCTTAATGATTATTTATACTTTCCAGATATAGAATGGCCGTCAATAAGAATTGAAGGTGTATTTGAAGGAGATATATCAGAATATAAATGTATTGATTGTAAAGAGAATCATCAATATTATTGTATATCTAGGCAAGATGATTATATTAATATTCCTGATTATTTGTTTGGGGAAATTGAAACTAATGTAATTAAAGATATGGGCATAATGCTTCAGATTCCAACAGATGATGCACATGATAATAAAAACACAGCCAGATAACAATGAATACAATAATTAAATATAGAACATTTGATGAACTTATGGATGAGGTTAAAACTGATTTCTTTACATATGAGATGGAAGGAATGATTGAACCTAGTCAGCTTATCAAAATTGCACAAAGAGTAAACTATGACTTAGGACAAAGAATACAAGGTGAGAAACAAAAGGTTATAGAAATTGTCAATGGTAGAGTAAAACTTCCTGATGATTTTAATGTTTTAACTATGGTGTTGTTATGTGCTGATTATCAAGTGAAAGAAGAAGTGCTACAAGGAACTCACACTGAAGATGTATATATGAACATATGTACAACATGTAGTCAGCCAGGTGATAATTGTTCTTGTGAATCTGTTGTTACAGTTTGTGAAGATAAATATGTTAAAGTGTTACATAGAAAAAGTTATGTGACAAAAGAATATACAGAATTTAAAAGATTGTATGTACGTCCAGCAAAAGCTGTGGATCCAATATGTTCTAAAAAACCAGAATATGATCATTGGATGGAAGCAGAATTAAGAAATGGATATTTATATATTATAGGAATAGATACAGGAATGGTCTATCTAAACTACTTAGGAAACTTAGAAGATGAGAATGGTAATCTTCTTGTATTAGATCATCCTATGGTAAATGAATATTATGAATATGCTATTAAGCAACGTATTCTTGAAAATCTTTATATGAATGGAGAAGATGTTGTACAAAAAATGCAATTGATAGAACAAAGATTAAGACCTGCAAGATCTAATGCTTTGTCTATGGTTAACACTCCAGACTTCAAAGAAATGTATAATCTTTGGAAAATGAACCGTGAAGCAATGTATGGAAAATATTATAATATGTTTAAATCATACTACATAAATCTATAATTATGACAGTAAAGAAATTAGTAAATATTGATACATTTAGTTGTAAACTTCAAATCATGATCACTGATGATATAGTTAAAGAAATAATTAAAATATATAAAAGTTATGGTGTTAATGAGCAGTATGAAGGTGCTGCTGAAGGTATACTTATAACTGGTGCATTAGGAACATATCATTTACTAATTGATATAGAATGCCTATCACATAACACTATTGCTCATGAAATATATCATGCTACAGTGAGAATTACAGAAGATAGAGATGTTGTAGATGAAGAAACTCAAGCTTGGTTGTGTGGACACTTAACAGATATAGTGTATAAGTTTATTAAACAAAAGAATTTAGAAATTAAAAAATAATGGCAAGCAATCAGAATCCTCCAGAAAAAATGAATTCATTCACCAAAGGTATGGTGAAGGATAGTAATGATACTTACATTGGTGAAGGAGTATGGTCACATGCAAGAAATTTGGTAAATAATTCTCATGATGGACAAATGGGAGTTATTGGTAATGAACCATCAAATTTATTATGTGTAACACTTCCTTATACACTTATAGGATGTATTGCATCAGCTGATGATGAATGGATATTATTTACAACAGATAATGTTAATAGTGAAATAGGAATATTTAATGAATCAGAATGTGTTTACACTAAACTAGTAAATGATCCTTGTTTAGCTTTTAATACAAAACATCTTATTACTGGAGCTGCAAGAAGAACATTTGATTGTTCTGTAAAAGTATATTGGGCTGATGGTAATAATTTTGACAGGGTGATGGATATTCATAATGTACCTTGGAAAAAAATATGTATAACATCATCTACAGGATGCATCACTTGTACAAATACAACACAACTTGATTGTGAGCAATTACGTTTAGCACCATTATTAACTGTTCCTTGTTTAAGAGTTGAAAAAGCAAGTGGATCAGGTACACTTCTTAATGGAACATATCAGGTGGCTGTTGCTTATATGGTAAATGAGATTAAGGTGACAGACTATTTAATGGTTTCTAATGCAGTTTCAATATGGAGTCATAGTGGAGTTGGTGGTGCTATTAATCTTTCTGTAACAAATACAGATCCTGATTTTACAGAAATGGAAGTGGTGGTTATTTCTGTAGTTGCAGGGCAAACAGTAGCAAAACAATTAGGTGTGTATTCAACACATCAATCAAATATATACATAGATAGTATAGACCCAACATTAGTTACAATTCCTTTAGCTAATATCCCTCTAATCACACCAGCATTAGAAAAATCAGATGGTATATTTCCACTTAATAACTATCTTCTTAAAACAGGTATTTACACTAAACCAGATTTTAACTATCAACCTTTAGCAAATCAGATTGTAACTAAATGGGTTAGTGTTAAATATCCAGCAGATTATTACCGTAAAGGTGGGGCTAATGTTGGATATATGAGAGATGAAGTGTATTCATTTTTTATAAGATGGATATACAATACAGGTGATAGGTCTGCATCATATCATATTCCAGGTGTAGCATCAGGTGTACCATCAGCAACAATTAATTTATCTGGTAGTACATTATCTGATGGTGGTGTTCCAGTGCAAGAAGGATTAATGGATTATTGGAACTCAACAGAAAAATATCCTGATGATAATCCAACAGTATGGAATAGTTTTCCTACATATGCAACAGGTCCATTATCTTCATATAATCTTTGTGGTGCTAATATAAGACATCATAAGTTTCCAGATAATGCAACAATTCCACATTTTGAAAATGGTGGTGGTTCTATATATGTATTAGGAGTTAAGTTTGCTAACATATATCCACCTAAAGATATTAATGGTGTAGTTATTTCATCTATAGTTGGATATGAAATATTAAGAGGATCAAGAGAGGGATATAAGACTATTATTGCAAAAGGAATGGTCAACAATATGAAACAATATAATATTCTTGATGCTAAAACAAATAGTGCTACAGGACAGACAGCATTAATGCAAAATTACCCTTATAATGATATTAATTCAGGAGATTCTTTTTATGAACCTAATGTAGGAATGACTGCTCTTAATAATTATGTATCATTCCATTCTCCAGACACTACATTTCAAAATCCTTATATGGGTCAGATTAGTCTTAACATATATGGATATGTAAGTGGTTCAATGTCAGGTGCATATGAAACTCCATATAAACATCCTGAGTTTAAAATTGTAGGTCAAAGAGGTGCTGATATAGCAAATGTATTTGCAACAATAAATCAAGTTCTTAATATACTTGCTGATATTGTTGGAGGCGGAACTCCAATACAAATTGCTGGAACAAATGATATGCCTTATGTATTTAATTTAGGTGTAAAAGTTGATATGGCAAATTCTGCTGTTGGTGCTGTCTTTTATATTGCACAAACTGCTATAAATATTGCTGTAAAAGCTTTTTGGGCAGCATTTTTTGGAATTAAATTAGATGCACAAAAAATTATTACATTAATTGAATCAATTATTGGTTCAGAACAATTTGCAACACAATTTAATTCACATGGATATTATAATAGATTTAATGCAAAAACTGCAACATTAGGAATTAATGATTATGGGTATATTAAAAATAGTGTACAATCATTTGATAGTAGAACTATAAATAATCTTTACAGAGATCCTTATGTGATATTAAAAACAGGATTGGCAGTTCCAAATCCAGGAACAGATAATTCATTAAGTATTCTTGGAAATAATGGTGATTATGTTTCAAGATCAATTTCATCTAATTATGGAGCAATAAAAGCTACATTATTAGCACAGTATGGACAAATAGATTCTATTAGACAAATTCCAATAAGCAGTTGTGTTTATAAATATACTGATAGTGCAGTATTATTTGGAGGTGATACATATATAAATAGATATACAGAAAAAAATCAATATTTATTTTTTAATGATTGGCTTGTAGATCAACCAGAGAATTATACTTATAACTATTTATATTATCAAAATATAGTTGGTACATATTATTTTGTAGATAATAGAAAAATGTATGTAGGAAATTCAGATACTTTTGCTGACATTTTTTTAAATGTTAAAAACACATATAGATTACGTAAAATTAATGGTACTATTGTAGGTAAAAATAATAGTGGTGATCCAGGATGGAAAGTTAATGATGCTAATTTCTATTTATTTTGTAATGGTGTAAGAGACTTCTTTGTAGAGTCTGAAGTTAATGTTGGATATAGAGATTGGGATGAAGAAATATCTAAAAGATTCTATGATCCTTATGGATTTACAGATTTATTTGGAATGTTTAGAAGTGATATAATAAAGTATTCATCAGGATATTATAAATATGATTATTCACTATCTGTATCTAGAATGTATAATCAATTTATTAGTTGGGGTCAAGTGCTATCACGTTCTTTTAATCCACAGGTGGCAGCTACATGTTATGCATACTATCCAAGAAGAATACAATATTCACTTCCACAGCAAGAAGAACTTAAACGTGATAACTGGCAAAGCTTTTTAGTTAATAACTATAAAGATATGCAAGATGAAATTACTTGTGTAAAACCTATTAACAAAACAGGTGCTTTAATTATGCTACGTACTAAATCACCTATTCAAATAATGGGTGTTGATAGTTTACAAACAGATAGTGGAGTTAAAGTTACAATAGGTGATGGTGGATTATTTAGTCAACCATTACAAAGTCTTGTTAATTCAGATGAGATATACCAATATGGATCTTGTCAAAACAGATGGAGTATTACATCAACACCTCAAGGTGTATTTTATGTAAGTCAAGATCAAGGTAAAGTGTTTTTATATACAGGATCATTACAAGAAATATCTAAGATGGGTATGAAGTGGTGGTTTAGTAGATATCTTCCTAGCAATCTTAAAAAATTATATCCCAATTATTTAGAAGGAGATAATCCTGTAATGGGTGCTGGTGTTACTACAGTGTATGATAATATAAATGAAATATTATATATTACTAAAAGAGATTATATTCCTAAAAGAAATGATATTAAATATGATCCTGCTATAGGATTTTATGTAGGTAATCTTACTCCAAATCCAACTGTTAGTATTACAGATCCTTATTCTCCAACTACTGGATATGGATGTCCTCCTGGATATACATATATATATCCAGCAGGCTGTACTAAAACTACAGTTACAACTAGTACTCCAACAGCATCATCACCTGTAGCATTAACACCATTGAATTCAGCTGCATATGGAATTGGAGGAACAATATTATATAATCCAGGATGGGCTGCTAATACAGGAGTTGGTGCATATACTAATATAGGAATTACAAATCCTTTATGGATAAATAATGTACCAAAAGCAACAGTTGCAGTTGCTACTACTAGTGGTAAATTTAGTAGTGGAGCATCAACATTAATGGTTGGTAATTATATAAGTATAACTGGAACAAATAGTGGTACAGCTGGTGCAAGTTTTATAACAGGATATACATCTGGAACAATATATAAAGTATCTTCAGTGGTTGGTAATTCACCAAATGTAACTGCATTTACATTAAAAAAACTTGATGGTACAGCTCTTGAAACAACTGTTGGTACATTAATAGGATTAACATTTAATAGCTTAGTTGATCCAGTTAATAGATTAATTAAAAGTTCATCTACTATTGCTGCAATATCACATAGAATATATCTTCCATCTTCTGATGTTAAAACATATTATGTTGCTTTAACGGGATTTGCTGGACAGTCATTTAAAATATATTTAGATGATGTAAATATACTTACATCTAATACAACAGCAATGGCAACTTATCTTACTGCATCACCTGAATCTAAATATTTACATATATATCCTGTAACAGTTTCTAAAGGTGCACATACATTAATACTTGAAGGGGATTACAGAGGATTAGGTGCAATGGTAATAGATAATAATGCTGGTCAAATAGCTAGTGCAACAAGTTATAATGATTTAAATATATTATTTTCAACAGCTGATATTAATAGATTTAACACATACACTTATCCATGTGCAGAAATTCTACAAATAATACCAGGACAAGCAAGATTTAATTGTATAACAACAGAAATAGTATCTCCTACAACAACTAATTTAGAAAATTTTCAACCAATTTCATTACCTGTAAAACGTCCAATTAAATTATGTGATCCAGCATATTTTGAAGATGCTTCATGGACTATATCTTATGATGTAAAAAATAATCAATGGATGGGATTCCATGATTGGCATCCATCATTTATGCTTCCATCTAAAAGACATTTCTTAACA
>Ga0214919_10001943_pt1 | contig 33201 bp, 32 predicted proteins | sample LL1503_MetaG_FD_177994 | JGI IMG/M metagenome (GOLD analysis project Ga0214919, IMG submission 177994) | Freshwater microbial communities from Lake Lanier, Atlanta, Georgia, United States - LL-1503 | ecosystem: Environmental > Aquatic > Freshwater > Lake | place: USA: Georgia | collected... | reverse complement strand
GAACAATACGTAGTCAATAACTACCAATTTGCAAAGAAAGCAGGCGATCGATTCAAAATGGATCCTCTGGTTATTTTGGCGCAAGGCTCTTTCGAAAGTGCCTGGGGAACATCCAATTTGTCGACCAAACACAATAATTTTTTCGGCATCACCGCAGGTGGTAAACCCAATGAATTTTGGAAAGGTGGTGTTTATCAAGCACAAAATCAATACAAGTTAAAGTTCAGAACATACGCATCACCACAGGATAGTTTTAATGACTTTGCTCGGTTGATTTCAGCCAATTACAAAACGGCTCATGCCGCAGGAATGGATTACAAAAAGTATGCGGATAAGATTGCTCATAGTCCATACATCTCTGAAAAAAACGGAGACAACAGAAACGCATACATGAGAGGTTTGATAGCCAATTATGAAAGCATACTGGAGATAGCTAAAAAAAAAATCTTCTTGTCAAAGGTGGATTCTCCCTCGCAGGAGCAGCAATAATCTTTTTAACAGGCAGATACATTTATAAAAACTGGATAAAGAAAAAGTAATGGCATTCACACTCACACAGGTAAGAACAGGAGAACAAAAGAATTTTTCCGTCCGCGAAATCCTAGAACTTCTTGGAGATCCGATTAACGATGAAATTATCATTCGTGGCGAAAGCTACCGAATTAATAATGTACAAGGAGACCTCGGCGGCGGTGGCGGTTCAACAGATAGCGGCACATGGAAAGCGGATTGGCAAAAAATACCCTTGACAATTGGAGTAAGCGGTCAAGACAAGTTTTCGCTAAACCTAAATACATCAGATCCAGAAGGACTTTTCCTTGCAGTGAACGGAGCGATTTACGACTACGGAATTAACAGTGCTTTTGATATTTCATCAGGCACACTAAACTGGCATGGAGGATTCAATTTGGAGCCAACAGACCATGTCTATATCAAATTTTTAACCCTAGTAAACAACTAAAAACAATAACACAACATGAGCGAATTTATTAAAATCAAACAGATTGAAGGTCTATCGGCTGACCTAGCAACAAGAGCATTAGATGCACAGGTTGTAAAAATCGCCAACAATTTATCAGACGTTAACGCTGGTACTGCTAGAACAAACCTTTCATTGTATTCCAAAACGGAAGTAGATGCATTGGTAGTAGGTGCTAAAAACGCTTTCAACGTAGCTGACAATACAGCAAAGAATGCTTTGACTGGATTAAAAGTTACCGATCGTGTATTTGTCAACGATGACGGAGACACCAAGTGGGCATTGTACATTGTTACAGCGGTTACAACTGGAACGGGTTCAACTTCTACATTCAAAAAGATTGCGGATGAAGACTTGTTCACCAATGCCTTGACCGCAGCGGCTGTAAAAGCATCTTATGAAAGCAATGCTGATACGTTTGCATTCAACGGAACCTACAAAGGCAAATTGGATAAAATCACGGTTGCGGCAAACGTAAACCTTGACACCATTAAATCAACTGCGGATTCAGCGCTTGCAAACGCAGCCACTGCTCAGTCAACGGCAAACAGTGCTTCAACAGCGGCGAGTTCTGCTCAAAGTACTGCCAACAGTGCATCCACTGCTGCCGCTGCTGCACAAACAACGGCAAATAACGCTGCAACCGCTGCGGCAACTGCACAAAGCACCGCCAACGCAAAAGAGGATTCTTTTACCGAAACGATTGAAACATTTACCGCGCTTACAGGTGCAGCAAATACAGCGGTTTCTGTAACCTTGGCACAAACCCCTAAAGCAGGTTTTAACATAGATGTATTCTTCAACGGTGTTCGAGTAAAAACTACTAGCAATACGGGTGGTTCAAGAAACTTGACATTCACGGTTCCTTACTTAACAGAGCCAACAGATGACATTATTGTGAGCTACACATACTAACCCTTAAAATCAGCTAAGTAAATGGAAAAAATAGCATCCAAACAAGTAGAAGGAGTTGTTGACCTCAATTCATTTCAAAGCATCCCTGCTCGCAAACAATTTGAGGGCGGTGTTGGTGCAGGTTACGGTTCAACTGGTCACTATCCTTTGCTTTCAGGTGGCTTTATCTATTGGGTACTTAATCCTGATACAGAGCCACAAGAAAACGATTATAGAATGGGCGTAAGTCCTGATACTAGACTTCTTACACTGCAAGTTTTACAAAAAGGAACTTGGGTAAACGCTTGTTTGGATGGCTGTTCTTCCACAACAACTTCTAGCGGTGGAACGACCGATCCTGGCACAGGAGGTGGTGGAACTGGCGGTGGCGGTGGCGGCACAGGAGGTGGATGTTTGGTTTATGGAACATTAATCCTACTTCCAGACGGATCATCTAAAAAAATTGAAGACCTAGAAATGGGTGATTTGGTAAAAACTGTCGCAATCACTGGATTAGACAGTGAACAAGAAGATGCATGGAAAACATTCTCAACAGATACATTCACTCCAAGTGAGGAAAGTTCTGTTGTAATGGGAATCCAAAAATCACAATACGGGTATTATTTCCTTATTAATCAGGAGCTCAAAATCACTTTCGAGCATCCTTTGCTGACACTTCGTGAAGGAATCTATGCCTTCAAAAGAGCGAATAATCTTGTTGTTGGAGACCGCATTTACCATTATACATTGGGGTTGCAAGAAATCATAAGTATTGAACGCATTGATGAAACAGTGAATGTAGTCAACATCAACGTGGAAAGTCAAGACACCTATTTTGCTGAAAACTACTTGGTTCATAACCTAGTTGATGTCAATCAAGAAAAAATAAGCCCTCAACCATATTAACAATAAGCCATGAACTCACAAACACGCTTAAAACTAACCTTATCTGCTGCTGCCTTTTTAGCAATAGTCACTCTGCTTTCTATTTATTCCAAAATGGAAGGTGTTGCTACGGCTAGCATTGCAGGAATCATGACCATTTTATCGGCCTATATCTGGTCGCAAACTACTAGACCCTCAAAAGATGAATACACTCATAAAAATACTCGCAAACAAACAACTTCAAAAAATAGTGTTCCTGCTGCTTTTAATAGGCGCAGTAATACTGCTATGGAGAAGTAACCAAAGTTTGAAGCAGGATAATGCTCGACTGGCAAACAATATGGAAACCTTGAACGCATCAATAAAATACATCCAAACACAAAACGGAAAGCTCGCTGCTCAAACCGATGTATTGCTTGTGCGCACTGGTGAGTTAAAAGAACTTTTTCCTGTTCAGGCCAAAACGGTAACAGATATGGGGATCAAATTAAATAGGGCAACTCAGGTAAGTAGCACCGTGATTGAAACTCAGAAAAATATCATTACAGTAGTAAGAGATAGCATCGTTCATGACACTGTTAGGGTAAAAGTATTTTCATACAAGGATCAATGGTATCAAATCAGTGGAATCGGCAATGATAAAACGCAGCAATTAAGCATTTTTAGTACGGATACGCTCACACAGGTTGTTTTCAAAGGTGAAAGAATGAAGCCCTGGCTTTGGATATTCTCCCCTAGAAAGCTCCAACAAAGGGTAAGTGTTTCTAATCCTAATTCCACCATTAAATACAGTAATCTCATTCAAATCCAAAAACAATGAACAAGATAATATTTGGCGCAGCAGCATTGGCATTATTGGCACTGCTCAAGAAAAACTCGAAAAATACAGACGACAATCCCACCATCACTCCAGCTCAAAAAGCGCAGAGAACGATTACATTTTATAAAGCATAAGTATGGCAGAGTTAGCAGTTCCAATACCAATGACCCCACGCACATTTTATCCTGTTGCAGCATTGCCACAGAATAAAACAAAGATGGAAACCATTGGCAAAAAGTATTACAACGAGATTAAGCTCGCAGAGACACTCACCAATGTACCTGGGGCGATCATTCTTTCCATCATTTTCACTGAAAGTGCTGGCAACCCAAGTATAGTGAGCTCGGCAGGTGCGGTCGGTTTGATGCAATTGAAACCACAAACGGGAAATGATGTCATCCATTTGGAAAACAAGTCCAAACGGTTAACAGCGCCCGAAATTGAGTTATTAAAAAAACACCTAGGTGCACGCGTTAATGGCCCACTGAAACAGCAATACCTTTCTCATAAGATTAAGGAAAATAATTACTCGGGAAATGTTATGACCCGTGCTGATTTACAAAAGCCAGAACTCAATATTTTGTTAGGTGCAATGCTTATCGGCATTCTCATAGATCAACATTATGAGCAAGGTGTATTGAGGCTAGACAAAGCATTGGTTCGCTACAATCAAGGATACTTTTTTAAACCAGGAACTGGAACGGTTGAACAGGTACTAGACCGAGTAAAAGGACGAAGCAAAGAGGCCTATTCCTATATCATCAAAGTGGTAGGTAAAAATGGATTACTAGAAACTCAATCCATGGTGTAATGAATCAATTTGAGCTCAATAAACAAATCCAGCAGTTAGTCCTGAAGAAGGACAAGGCAGGCGAAGCGTATAGTTTCGATGAGAAGAAGTTTATTGCTCAGTATGAAGGTTCGGGCGGACAAGGTTCAAAGGGAGCTACTGGCGAAGGTGTGCTTTATGAATTTTTTACGCCCGATTTTGTTTGTGAGCTCATGTGGAAACTGGCATACCGCTATGGTTTTAAAGCTGGTGGATCAGTGCTGGAACCAAGTGTTGGAACAGGGAACTTACTCAAATGGGCTCCCAACAATTCCAAATGCTACTGCTTTGAAATCAATCCCGTATCCAAGCGCATCACAGAGATTTTATACCCCGAAGCAAAGATTTATGAAGGCTATTTTGAAACGGCTTTTTTACAGGAACCGCGCTACACAGCAAGACTAAAAGACAAGCTTACCTGGCTGGAAGGTTATCCATTTTCGCTTGTAATTGGCAATCCTCCTTACGGTAAATACAAAAACAAGTACAGCAGCTATTTCACAAAGCCAAAAATGCACCAAATAGAACTGTTTTTTATGCATTACGGCTTACAGGTGCTAAAGCCAGGTGGAATTATGGTGTATGTAACGGGAAGCAATTTCCTACGAAATGGAATTACCTACCAAAGTGAAAAATTGGAGATTGAAAAGCTAGCGGACATTTTAGATGCGTACCGTTTACCTCCCGTTTTTAAGTTCTCAAAAGTACCAACCGACATTATCGTTTTTAAACGCAAATAATCATGAAATACAATCAGCCCAACATACAGCCACAAATGGTATTTGATAAATCATCATTCAGTGATTTAGAAACGCAAATTGATGAGCTAGATGCGGAATTTAAAATCCGTGAAATAGAAGTCACTTTCAATAAGGAAGCATATTTCTTTGGTCAAGTGACTAGCTCCAATGATGTGTACAATTTCCTAAGAGAGAAAATCCTCAAGGGCATTGAAATTCAAGAGCATTTTATTGCACTCTATATGAACCAGGCAAATAAAATCATTGGTTATTATCATCATTCAACGGGAACAATCAATGCGACCATGGTGGATACTGAAATTGTGGTGGCTGTTGCCTTAAAAACACTGGCAAAGTCTGTGATTATTTCACACAATCATCCTAGCGGAAACCTGCAACCGTCAGAAGCGGACAGACAGCTTACACGAAGACTAAAGCAATCGTTGAAACTGTTCGATGTGCATTTGGTTGACCACATCATCGTCACCAAAAATGGCTACTACTCGTTTGCTGAAAGGAGTGAAAGTTCGCTAAGTGGTGCAAGCGATAAGCCCAATCCAATGGAGCAAAAACTGCGCGAAGAAATTCTTAAGCAGCTAAAAAAAGTTACCCAGGCCAATGCCCCAAATTTATTTGCAATGATGCAATCACCCCAAGGATATGAGCAAACAGAACAGATGGTAATCCGTAAAGTGCTGCACGAGCAAATGGTTCCTGCGGCCGTAATTCCTATGCTTGAATCTGAAATGGAAATGATCTAGTGGACATTACAAGCCCTAAATATCTCAGAGCCCGAATAGACATGATTCGGGATGTGTTATCGAAGTCCGATGCAAAGGACTTTCATGTGGCATTGCTGCGCAATGGAGTATTCCCAAAGGACAGAGATGAGAAGGGCTTGGTGGAAATTTATGCAAAACAAAAAGACTATTCCAATGAACCGTTGAGCCTCACAGAACTATGCACATTCAATACCTGGTTTAATTTATACCCTGAAAAAGTTTGTGGGGAGGAAGTAGTAACAACAAGTAGAGAGTTTCCACTTTCAATCAAAGGAAATGAAACCTGGATAACCAATACCATCAACCATGCCCTGGGTGATTTCCAATTGATACTGGAGCTACCAGGCGACTGGTACATTGACTACTTTGATCCAAGCAATGAGGATTTTTCGGTGGATTATCGCTGCGGAACATACAAAATACAAATCTTCTCACATGGGGTTGATTATAATTTTCAAATACAAAATGGAGACTTCTTACTGGAGAACATTAATTACCGATACATCGAGGATGCTAATGCCCATGCTTTACGATTTATGCAATCGAATCTTGTGGCTAGCACAGATGTTTCGGCTTTAGAGATTGAGGCACTGGCATTGGAATACGAACTACAATTAAAAAGACTATGAGCTACTTATCAGGCATAACAAACATTCATTCTTTGGGGACATTGAATCCCTATACTTCCACAAAAATTAGAGGTAATTCTCAAGTGGTGGAGCGTATTCTAAAACAGTCAGCAGAGCTTCAAGGATTGGGCGATACTGAAGGGAAGAAAATTCCATTTTCAGATGTGGTAGCCAAATACAACAAAGGAATCACCGAACCTGAAATCAAAGCATGGGTTTGGTACAAGCGAAAAACTGGCGTTCCAATGAACGGCTGGGAAACCTATTACTTAAAAGGATCTGGAAAGGTAATAGAAGAGCAGCTCTTTGATTTGGTTAGAGCTGGAGCCTTGTTTTACCATGCTGGTGAATTGATGCCGTTCCCGACATATACCTACGGTAATATGTATGATAGGCTTACCCAACTAGAAAATGACAAAGAGGATATTGAAAAACATTTCGGAACGGAGATTTGGGACAATCACAAACAGGTAGTTGAAAAAGCAAAGCCCGAACTGCTAACCGTTGAAAATGCCGATGAAAAAGAGCGGCCAATCATTACCGCAATTTCAGATTTTGCCGTTGACCCTCTATTGTTTTATGTAACTAGTGTTCGTGAGGAATACATGGATTTAGAAAATGCCGAGGAACTCAAAAAGGTAAACGGTAAAATCGAACGCAAAAAAGACCGTGAGAAAATCAATATCCGTTTTGACGGTGAAACAAAATATACGCTGCAACATGTGTTTATCAAGTGGCTGTTTACCTTAAATAATGATACTGATTTTGAAAAATCATCGGCCATTGATATTGCCGATTATTACCTGGCGAATAGATCGCTTCGTGATGACAAATTATCGAAAGAAGAAAAAGCAGAGCTGAGAGCAAATGCACGTATTGAGGGAGAGAAATTGTTCTCTAAATTCCTGCATGAAGTACTGGCCTTTGACGACCAACACAAGCTGAATTATTCCTGGAATCGATTGTATAACGGGCAATCCGATATCAATTACTCCAAGGTTCCGATTGGCTTTGAGTGTTCCGCTCGTTTTAAGTCGGGCATTTTACAAATCACCGATATTCAGCGCGAAGGTGTGGCCTTTATGGAAGCCATGGGATCAGGCATCAATGCCTTTGATGTTGGTGTGGGTAAAACCATGACCGCCATTGTGAACTTAGCGCATAACCTGTATTCAGGAAAATGCAAACGGCCAATTGTAGTAGTTCCAAAGCCTACTTATAAAAAGTGGATGAACGAAATTATCGGTTACACCGATAAAAAAACGGGTGAATTTGTTTCGGGCGTTTTGTCGCATACAGGCATTACCGTTAATGATTGGTACAACCTGGGAACGGACATCATTGATAAAATCAATTTGAATGCGCCCGTTGCCGAACGATCCATTACAATGGTTACTTACGAAGGGTTTAAACGCCTGGGCTTTGGTGAATCCGTTTCGGATGAACTGTTTACAGAACTGGTGAATATCCTGGGGCAGAGCAAAGAAAAATCAAGCCGAGATAAGGAAATAGAATACCAAAAATTCAGAGAAATGATTGGTGTGGGGCTTAAAAATTCCATTGCCGACATTGACGTTCTTGGTATTGATTACGCTGTTATTGATGAAGCACACAGATGTAAAAATGTGTTCGCCTCCGTAAAGAGCGATGATGAAGGAAACAAACGCTACAACATTCAATCGGCTACATCAGAAATTGGACAAAAAGCGTTTCTGATTCTTAGCTTCATTCAACGCAAGTATGGAAGAAACACCATGCTACTTACTGCAACTCCTTTTTCTAATTCACCACTGGAGATATACTCCATGCTTTCACTGGTAGCTTATGATTCATTGAGAGACAACGGTATTTTAAACCTGGATACCTTCTTTGATTTGTTTGTACTGCCAACCGTTGAATGGGCGGCAAATTACAAAGAGGAAATTGTAGAAAAGGAAGTCATCAAAAGCTTCACCAACCGAAGGATTTTACAAAAGCTAATTTATAACCACATCCTTTACAAAACAGGTGAAGAAGCTGGTGTGATAAGACCAAAGAAAATCAACTTACCCCTGCTGTATAGTTTTGAAAATGCCAAGGAAAGATTGTCCCAGGATAAGCAAGTGCTGACCTATATCAACATGACACCCAAGCAGCGTGAAAATCAAAATGGCATTGTGGCCATGGCGAAAAGTTCTACGCAAGGGAAACTAGATATGGGTAACTTATTCAGGGCATTGGCTTACAGCTTGGATAATGCGCTGTCTCCATTCTTGTTAAACGGAACTCCTGAAGACTACAAGGATTTTGTAGACCAAAGTCCTAAGATTGCTTATGTCATGGACTGTATCAAATCTGTAAAGGCATGGCACGAGCAACACCAAGAAACAGCTAGTGGACAGGTCATTTACATGAACCGTGGCAAACTATTTTTTCCGCTTATCAAAGAATACCTGGAGAAAGAAGTAGGCTACAAGCGTGGGGTGATGTACGATAAAGTGAAAGTGGATGAAGTAGAAATCATCTCTTCTGAAATCAACGACACGCGCAAAGAAACCATCAAAGAAGCGTTCCTGGATGGTGTGGTAAAAATCATTATTGGAACCGCCACCATTCGAGAGGGAATTGATTTACAAAAACGCGGTACGGTTATCTATAACTGTTACCCTGAATGGAATCCAACTGACATTCGTCAGCTCGAAGGTCGTATCTGGAGACAAGGTAATCAGTTTCAGTATGTACGAATAGTAATGCCATTGGTTCAGGATTCCATGGATGTATTTGTATTCCAAAAGCTAGAGGAAAAAACCTCTCGCATCAATGATATTTGGTTCAGAGGCGACCGCGGAAACGTGCTTGATTTAGAAAGCATGGATCCAGAGGAAATTAAACTGGCACTTATTACCGATGTAGACAGATTGGTGCGCATGTTTTTTGACCAGGCGAAGGAGCAGCTGAATCGCGATTATAAAAAAATCGGATTAGCCATTGAAATGCTCAAAGAAGTACAAACCGATATTAGAGACTACAAAATATACCGTGAAAAATCCATTGAGGCCATTCGGTATTTCTATACATCGCTGTTAGCATCGAATTATTTGGTTGAAACACCGAAAGTTGCGGAAGATGGTGAAGTGATCAACAAGCAATCTAAAAAGGCCAAAGAACTCAAAGAAGACATTGAGGCGGTGCTGAATTCAACGGATCAGCAGGATAAAGAAATTCTTGCCATTGGACGTAAAATCGAAAGTTCCTATCAGGTACTTGGCATATACTTTTCAAACCGTTACTACCTCAATTATTTCAAAGAGTATGTGAGCAAGGTTCGCAAAACAGAACGCACCTTATTAAAGCCCAGAGGCTATTCACTCACCAGTGATTTAAGTCCTGTAATGGCACAGTATGAAGCTGAAAAACAAGTTGTGTTAAATCAATCGCAAAGTTATAATGGCGATGAAAACTCACCAAAATGGGCTGAGCTTAGGTTAGAAATACAAGCCAAGAAATCAGCACTGCAAGTTGAAGGCAGAAGTGCCCAGGACAGAGCTTCGGAATTTCAGCGCTTGAATTATTTATTGGAATACCGTACAAACCTAGCCCCAGCTACAACAACACAAACATTCAATACAAGTGAGTTAGAGCTCGAAGCTTTAGCCCTTGAAATAGAACTCGAACTTATAAATTTTTAAACCATGCTAAATACGAACAACTACTTCTCAAAAGCCGCCAGCATTAACTGGGATAATTTACCCGAAGCCCTTGCCAAAGGTCATAAACTTGTTGAAGGTGCATCTCAAAATAATTGGGCTGCTTACTATTCAAACGAAAACATCAAACGTGTGGTGGATGCCTTTTTTCAAAAGCTAAATGAGTACCTAGTTAAAAATCCTAGTTCTGTAACTGCCGTTTCTAAAAGCTTACCAAGTAAAACAGAAAAAACAGCGCCCAAAGCTGCCGCGCCAAGAGCTACTAAGCAAATGAATTACCAAGGCTTGAAGGTCGAAATTCGTCCTGCTTCCAAAACGTCTAGTAAGTTTATTATTTGGGATATTTTAAGCGAGCAAAAATTCGCAAATGAAAGTTTTGAAAGTGTTAATGAAGCTAGGAAATTCATTAATCAAAATGGGATGGTTCTAATCAGAATAATTGAACAGGATAAAGAAGTTGAATACGAAACTGAAGATGTGGAACTGATTGACACTGATGTGCAGTTTATCAAACGTTACGCTGCCATGCATGGAAAAGTAAAAAGCCAGGCACAAATATTAACCTTATTACACAGTCTTCAAAAGGCCATTATTGAGCGCAGAATAGGAAAGGACTCCCCTTACGCCAAAGAGATTGATATGATGCAAAAACAACTGATTTCTTGTTATGAGAAAATGGGCGACATGGCAGAAATTAAGATAGACAGCAAAAACTTAAAGCGGTATTTAGAAATTGCTCATAGTCAGGAAGGCATGTTTTCCGTTGCCTTGTTAAAATCCTATATCGCACTTAACGGAAAGCGAGATGTTAAAGATAGGTCTCAAAGATTGTTTAATCGCATCAAAAAGGCTGTTGAACAAGGGAAGATCACTAAATCGGACAAGTATGCCGATAAGTTAAATGAAGCCTACCAAACGCTTAAAAATTACAATGACGGGGATTCTGCGATGTTGAATATCAACAAGGCACAGCTTAACGGATTAATGGGTATTTTAGGAGAAAACTTGTTTCAAAAAAAAAGCCTCAACGGTTACGATGATGACAATGGAATGATTGTGAGTTCTGGTGAATTACTCGCTATGGACTTTCAAACAATAGGACTGCAAGGCCGATACAAAGAACTTATTGGTGATCCAAGCGTGGGATTTACAGCCATGGTCTACGGATTACCAAAGTCTGGTAAATCAACCATGTGTTTGGACTTTGCAAACTACTTGGCTGCAAATCATGGAAAGGTTTTGTATTGCGCCATTGAGGAAGGATTTGGCTATACATTGAAAGAAAAGATTGAACGCTTAAAGGCACATCACTCAAATCTCTATATCACCGACCGTGTTCCTGAAAATCTCAATGATTTCAACTTCGTTTTCATTGACAGCGTTTCCAAGGCTGGAATGGATGTGAACGACATTGATAGCTTACGAAAAATGCATCCAGAGGTCTCATTCATTTTCATTTATCACACCACAAAGGAAGGAAAATTCAAAGGCGTGAATGAACACGCCCATGAAGTTGATGTAATTGTACAAGTGGAAAAAGGAAAAGCAACTTCCACAGGCAGGTTTAATGCTGGCGGAAGTATGGAGTTTTAGATATGGTTAATATATTTTCTAATTTGCATTGAATGTAAAAACAAATTATTAGTTTCGTTAGTAATAATTTATAGATATGATATTAACTGATACAACTGGGAATTATTTGATTTATGCTGGTATTGCATTTTTCATTGTTTTTGGATTTTATAAAGGAAAGTATAGGTATATCCTTCTTTTGGCTGGAATTGGATTGATTGGTTCAAGATTTGCAATGAATGAAATTGTCGTATTGAAAGCAAACCAGAAAAGGGAAAAACTACTAACTTTTGGAAGCAGCTTTGATTACACTTTTCAAGATGGAACTACATCCAATGTATCTGTTAGCAGTAATACCTTAGTTAACGATACGTATGAAAAACTTATTATCGAGAAAGTTGAATATAGTGCTTATTCATCGCTAAGTAGCGGAGACAATGTTGTAAACAATATTGAACCATATTCCTATGCTAAATTAGGAAATAGCGTGAGTTATTACTTTGAAGAACCACCTAAAACAATTAGAGTCAAAGGTGGTGGATCTACTACAAGGTATTGGCTACATAAATGATTTGAAATCATCTTTAAAGGATTGATTAAATGATGGTTAATCCTTTATAAATATTGATAGTCCTGTGATATTTTTTTCAAAATATACTCCAAACCATTTGGTTCTATTATAGGGATATTAAGAGTTTCTATAGTCCAATTTTCATTGTTTCTAATAAATTTGAAAAGCTCAATCGCATTGCAGATTGAAGTGTTGGTGATTCTAAATTGATTATCTTTTTCGTAAATATTTGAAACGCTTTCAATCTGCACATCAATATTGGTAATCTCGAAATTAAACTTTTGATGATTTGACAAATAGAAAACTATACTATTTGCCTCGACAGGTAGCTCACTAAAATCAATAATAACTTCTTCATCAAACTCGGGAGATTGTACATTTATAATTGTGTCTGAGCGAAGAGTAATTGTTCCATTTTTATAATTGCAATTATTGTAAAAAATAAAGGAATCTTGACTTACCAAATGCCCCACACTATTTAAAATGCCCAAACTAATATCCCAATCAATAAAATGTTCAATTTCACTATTACGACTCCCAAATAATTTGGAAACTACAGATGGATTTGAAATCCTTTTGGTTTCGACGTTAAAGCTAATTCTTAATTTCATGGACTTTATTTTACAATTTTACTTTGAAAGTCTTTCGCGTTTTTCAAATAAATGACTAATAACGTTACACCTAGATAGGAAACAAAAAGTCCTGGAATTGTCCAGCCTAAGGTATCATAAAGCCCGTGTAATATTGCTGGAATAAGAATGGCTAAAAACCATAATGAATATCTGTTTGTAGGATATAAAAAAGAAAAAGCAAGGAAATAGGCACTAATACCAGCCCACACTGAATGTAAAAATGGTAAGCATGTCAGTCGTGCAATATTCATAAAGAAAGAGGAATTGTAGTCAAGCTGAGTATTAACTGTTAATTGGTAAACAACTCCTTCGAAAACGCCAAAGCCAATGCCACTCATCAACCCATAGAAAACAACCGTTTGTGGGATTAATGGCTCTTTAGATTTTCTAATTAAAAGATATACTGGTAATAGTTTTACAAACTCTTCAAATACCCCAACACCAAACGTATAGCCAATTAAATGTTCTAAAAATCCTAAATTGGGTTTTGTCAATGCATATAATGGATGAATTTGTGGTATCCGCGCAATGTCAACAAGAATGAAAATCAACAATTGAGTAAGGAAGAATAATGATATTGATTTCTTTATGGAAACTTGATTGGTGCTAAAAACGCTGTAATAAAATAAGCCCCAGATCATGGAGAAGTAAAGTGCTATTGCATAGAAAGTAAATACTGTAGCTCCAGTAAAAGAAATTAAAAAGGCTGGTGCTAATCCAACCAGGGCTATGACCAATAAACGTTTGTCGTTTTTTAAATTCTTAAAAGAAAATGAATCTTTCGGCAATAATAACTTCAATCCAAAAGAGCTAATTTGTTTAAAAAGGCCACCATTAGACTTTACTCTTGCCTTAATATTGTTTTTCTTCAATACATCTCTAACACACGAAATTTGCCCCTGACCATCAATTGTTTTATCCTGTAATAGGATTAAACCGTCCTCTACGTACTTTTTAAGAACGTTTATTTCATATGGCCCATGGCTTTGATTATTTCTTTCAATGTGAAACTGCATTGTTTGTATAAATTATTAAGAAACCTTCACCTGCCCATTCATCAACATCGGCAACAACCAATCGCGGAGTTCGGCGAGTTCTTGGTTTTCTTTCTGTATCGAATTTATTTTAGCAAATAAAGGATCGATTTTGTTATTGAATCCTTTGATTACATTTTCTTTTTTTGGTAATGTGATTTTCAAATCGTTTAATGTTGCTTGATTTACATTTTTCATAATAGTACCTCCAGATCCACTTTGAATCTGTTGTTCGATTGACTTCAAAAAGAAAAAAACAGGTATTTTTAAATTTAAATCTTGTAATTCATAATGAATTGCAAATCCACAGTATAATGTGTTTTCAGCCATGTCCGAAATCAACCTTGTTGCACCTGGAATTCCACTTCTAGCAATAATGATACTCCCCGAGTGAACAGAGTACTTTCTAACATCTGACTCTCTCAAATAAATGATGTCTAAATCTTCATTTTTTAGGAAGAATCTGCTCGAACTTATATTTCGAACATTAATAATTGGACAAGCAATTTCACCTGGATGAGAAGGGTCATAATTCACTCCATTTTTAAAGTTTCCTATTTTCCCGAGATTCTGCATCTCCCACCCCTCAGGAATCTCCCTCTTTAACTCCTCATTCCAAACCATTTTCCCTCTACTTGTTTTATAAGGTTTGCCGTCTTTATCAGGAAAATCAAACTGAACAAACCAATAATCGTAAAGTGTTTTTGCTATGGCTTCTAACTCGGCATTGATGCGGTTGTTGAGTTCTATTTTGGAATCTAATGCGGAAAGGAGAGCGGCGATTTTCTTTTGAGTTGGTAAACTCGGTAGTGGAATTTCAATTAGCCTAAAATTTGTTGTAGCCTGTGCAAGTGCAGGAACTCCTACATGACATTTATTAGCTAACAATCTTTTTTGCCCCTCGGAAGTATGAAAATAATAAACAAAAAAGGCAGGGTCAACTAGTTGTCTGTTCAAGGCTACTCTAAATTGACTTTGTGAAATAACGTATTCCTTGAATTTAGAATTATCAGGTATGTATGAAATCTGTCCTAAAGTTCCTCGATGTGTGATAACTATATCACCACGTTTAGCAATTGCTTTTCTGAACGTTCTAGCTTTATCTGGAGTAACGTATCTAAACTCTTCTTCTAAAAGTTTAAATTTGGGCAAATTCGCACCATTTAAAACAGGAACTCCTGTTTCAACAAAATTGTCAACTTTTATATCTGAACCAAAAGGACCCATAGATATTTCTTCGATTATTTCCGAAACTTTGGTTAGATTTTTACTCATACTTCAAACCATTTAATTGTTTCTGGATTTCCGTTTCCAAGGTTTTCGATTCTGAAAAAAGACTGTCTAAATTGGCTTGAAACCCATACATCTTGGTTGCAAAATCCGCAGGTGTAATATCAGTATATTCAATTTTTACCTCAAAATATTGCCCTGCACTGAAGCTGTAATTCTTTTCTTTAATTTGATCATAAGATACAACAACGGTGAAGTCTTCTAAAGCTTTGTGTTGGTTGAATGTATTGATGATTTTTTGTTCCTCTTCAGGGGAAAGTAATGTTTTTTGATTTTTCCCATCTTTTACGGTAGTCCCTAATTTTGAAGCATCCATCAAAACGATGTCGCCTTTTTTGTTAGCATTATCGATAAATAAAATGCTCACGTTAGTACCTGTAGTAGCAAAAATATTACTCGGCATACTTACGACACCACGCAACATTTTTTGTTCGACCAAGCGCTCACGAATCTTACGTTCAATACCACTTTGAGCGGTAATGAATCCCGTTGGTACCACAATAGCTGCTTTACCTTTTGCAGAAAGTGAATGCATGATATGCTGAATGAACAAAGGGTAAATGGCCATCCCTTCCTTTTTTGCTTTAGGAACGTTCGGCATTCCAGCAAAAAATCGTTCATGGTTTTCTTTGGTATCTAAATCAGCAACGTAATCGCTAAAGTCTAATTTAAACGGAGGGTTAGAAACAATAAAGTCAAATTGTTTTAGCTTGCCATTTTGGTCTTTGTGATAAGGTTCTAAAATGGTATTCCCTTTTACAATGTTTGGGATGGAGTGAACTAAATCATTTAATATTAAGTTCAAACGAAGTAAGTTAGACGACTTTTGAGAAATGTCTTGCGAGTAAATCGTACACTTATCTTCACCAATGGCATGTGCCAGATTCATCAATAATGTTCCAGAACCAGCTGAAGGATCATAACACGTAACATCTTTTTCAACTTGTGTAACCAGACACTGCGCCATAATCTTTGCTACGGCATGAGGTGTGAAATACTCTGCGTATTTACCGCCACTATTGGTGTTGTAATCGCTAATTAAATACTCAAATATCGTTGCGTAAAAATCAAATTTTTCGTGAAAGATATTTTCAAAACTGAAATTAACCAGCTTATTAATAATGGCTTTGCAGAAGTCGTCTCGCTTATCAGTTACATATTTGCTGATATTTTCAAACAACACAATTTTTTCGCCACCTTCCGTAACTACAGAAAAGATGTCGCTGTTTTCTTTAGCGATTTCCAATAAGGTATTGTCAAATATTTCAGCAAAATTAGCCTCGTTTTGGCGTTCAAATAAACTAGAGATAAATTGCTTGGGACTTAAGTGAGCAGTGCTTTCGCTCAACTGCATCATCAACATTTCGTAATCGTTTGCCGAATATTTCTTCAATTCCACTTCCCAATTTTCGGCTTTTGCCAAATTGGGTTCTAGGCGTTTTATTTCATGAACAAACTTATCGTTAAGGAATTTATACAGGAATACTTGCGTAATTATTTTAAATTCATTGCCATCATTTCCCAAGCCGTAATTGGCACAAACACTTTTTAAATCGTCTATGAGTGATTTCGTTTGTCTTTCAAATGTTGCTGTTGTTGTCATTTATTTTTTAATTTTTATCAGGCAACTCGGCCATGAAATTCATTCATATATTCTTTCACCATTAATCCATTTATCACTTTAGCTTGTTCAGCATTTAATGGTAGATGATGTTTATTTTTTAATTGCTCGATAACCATTTTAACCATCATACGCTCCACATAACTCTCATTCTCCATCATTTTAGAGTTTTGTAATACCTGGGCATCCACTTCTTTTTTCAAACTCTGTAATGCCTCAAACAACTTACTTTCACTATCCGTTAATGGGTCTTTCTCCATTAATCGTTTATGTAAGCGTGCATATTTCGCATCATTATCGTATTTGGCTTTCAGGAGTTGATTGGTGCGTTCTAATTCCTTTGAAGATTTGTAAATATGTTCAAGCTCCTTAATATTTCGTTCCATTTCTTCCTTGGTGACTTCATTTAAGTTTTTCTTTTTAAATAAGCGCTCCAATTCTTCTTTCAGTGAAACAAACATGGGGTCTTTCGGATCAAAATTACCGCCTAAAGATTCACGGGTTTTCTGTAAAATATCTTTCAATTGATCCGCTAAAACCATTTCCTCTTCTTTAACTTTCACAAAAGCAAAAAGAACATCTTCGAGAGCGATATTTAACAGATTACTGGTATCTACGTTGTTTTCCAACGCTTCTTTGGTATTAATGAGTGTTAAGCGGTTATTGGCTTCACGTGATAATTGAGTGAGTTTATGAAAGTCTAACTGATCCAGCATTTCATAATTCCCTGATAAGCGTATGATGTTATATAAGTCTCGAGAATTATTTAAGACTGACACGATTTCCAGGATCTGTTTACGATCACTTATCTGAGTTATTTGTTGGGAAAAGACTTCAGCATTTTTTGTATCATACTTGAACAAGACATCTTTTATCTGCTTTATCTCAGCAGTAATTTCATCCGCACTTTTAAAGATATTAGAGTAATGCTGCATTTCATCTCCCAGTTCAGATTGGAGCTCATCAAAATAAGCACGGTTTGTTTTATCAAACTCTTTTTGGATATCTGCAAAATCAACAACATAACCGTATCTGAAATCTTTGTACGTTCGATTTACCCGCGTTAACGTTTGTAATAAGTTGTGCGCTTTAATAACACGCCCTATGTAAAGTTTCTTTAATCGTGGTGCGTCAAAACCAGTCAACAACATATTGTAAACAAATAGAAAATCTATTTTGCCTTCTTTGAAATTTTCAACTTTCTCTTTGCGTTCATCTTTGGTGCCAATATCATGTAGAATAAGTGCCGCAGACTTTACTTTACTTTCAACACTCTTTTTTTCACCATAACTAGTTGGTGGTTCGGCAGCAATTTGTAGACTTTCCTCTTGATTTAGAGCATAGTTCGATTCAAATATTTCGAACATCATTTTTGCTTGATCAGAAGAATCACATACAACCATTCCACCAATGGAATTATCATTCATAGCTATTCGTGCATTTTGAAAATCACGCACGATGTAATCCAGCATTGGCTCTACAAATTTTCTATGTGAATAAACAATCTTTTTTTCTGCATCACCTTTCAGTAATTTAATGTCTTCCAGCGCTTGCTTTAAACTCAGCTTGTATGTTGTTTCAATCTCTTCTCTGATCAAACGCAAGGTATAACCATCGGCAATTGAAGAGTTATAATAGTATTTGTGAATGTAGCCCCCAAATAACGATTTAGAATTAAAGTCGGTACCCAGCAATGGTGTACCGGTTAAACCGATTTTGATAGCATTAGCATCTGACTCATGTAAGTTAGCCAAGAAACTACCTTTGGGATTATAACTTCGATGTACTTCATCCAAGAAGTAAACACGTTGTATATTTAAATTGTAATCATTATTCTTGATTACATCTGTATCATCTTGGAATTTTTGAATATTCACAACGGTGATTTCAGCCTTTCCTGAGTGATTGTGTATAACACTAGTTGATTTTATATCACGAGAAAATTCTTCCCTTGAATTTATATTATGTACAACTAAACCTCGACTTTTAAATTCCCTCCCAGCTTGTATTAACAAATCAATTCGGTCAACAATAAAATAAAATTTAGGTACAATCCCTTTCGATTGAAAATAATCAGTGAGGTACTTTACGCTGTAATATGCTAAGGCCGTCTTACCGCTACCCTGTGTGTGCCATATAATTCCTTTTTTTACTCCTTCCTCAAGTTTCTTTTCAATTGCTTTAGTTGCAAACATCTGTGGGTAACGCATAATGTGCTTCTGAAGCCCATTATTTCCCTTCACATAAGCTAATCCGTATTGCAATAAAAAGGATAAGCGATCACGTTGAAACAAAGAGGTGCAAATTCTATTTGTTGGTGAATTAGGATTTTTATTGGTTATAAATTCAGATGAATGCTTAATGCCAACTAAATTGGTATCCTTTAGAATAGCAGTTTCTATATCATCTGGTATGTCAGATAGTATGGTTGTAAGATCAAAATTTTCTTCTTCTCGAAAATAGTTGAATCCTGGTTTTTGATAGGAGGCAGTAGCATAGAATGCACCTTCAATAGGTAATGGCGAATTATTGTCATACTCCATATTATTGGAGAAAACCATTAACTGAGTAAGGTTTACAAACTTTCTAAATTTCTTATTCTCGAATCGAGTTTGAATGCGCTTGTGTTCCGCTAAAACACCATCTTGATTATTCGGTTTCTTGACTTCTATAAAAGCCAATGGTATTCCATTAATCAGAAGAATGATATCGGGACGAAATTCATCATCATCTTTTTTGTAGGTGAGTTCAGTAACAACATTGAATGTGTTGTTGTTGAAATTTTCGAAGTCAATAATTCTTGTTCCAGATGTTGCAGTAAGCTTTTCATAAAACACTTTCCCTAAATCCTCATTTTCCAAACTTAAAGAGACTTCGTCATAAAGTCGCTTTACATCTCCATCAGTAAAATCAGGATTAATACGTTTGATACTTGAATTGAAAATATTGGTAAAAATATTTGTTGTTTCATCCCAAGTCTGATTCTTCAACGATAGGTACTCAAATCCCAACCGCACCAGGTGCAGTATTGTTGGAATTTTTACTCTACTATTTTCGTTAAATGACACCGTTTATTTCTTGTTTAGATTGATTGAATTCTTATTATTCAAATTAGGCAAAATACTAATAAGGAGAATTACTGAAACTATGACATCAACTAAATTCCAAACAAATCTTCCTAATGCAATTTTGAGAAATGGTTGAAATAATAACGCTAACACCAAATATAAAATGGCGCTTTTTTCGTTCCCGCTAGATTTGTAATGATAGGATAAATAAGTAAAAGCACAAGTAGCGATAAATCGAACAAACATAAAATAACCATAAGGCATATCTAAAAGACAAGCCAATAGTAATAGCACCAGAATTATTTTAATTGCTTTTTCCATTTTACAAAAAAGGGGAGACGTTAACCTCCCCAATATTTTTCGATTAAAATTTATTGTCCCTAGTTATTCTACTTCTGGCTTGTTTGGAAACATGATTGAAGCAACAACAGAGAGTAATAAAATACCACCTATTACCAGTAAAGAGTATACAGATTCAATATGATAAAATGGTGAAATTATCATCTTGATACCAATAAATGAAAGGATGAATGCCAAACCATAAGTTAGTTTACTAAATAAATGAATGAAATTATCCAAAAGGAAGAATAGCGCTCTTAAACCAAGTATTGCGAAGATATTAGATGTATACAGAATAAAAGGATCATTCGAAATAGCAAAAATTGCAGGTATTGAATCAACAGCAAAAAGTAAATCTGTAAATTCAATTACAGCTACAACAACTAATAGAGGTGTAGCAAGTTTTTTTCCATTCTCGATGGTAAAAAATTTATCACCAACATAAGAATCACTAACATTAAAGAAGCGTCTAATTAATTTCGCACCTCGCGTATTATTATAATCTTCATCATCTTCATCATCTCCAGATGACCAAGACTTTACGCCAGCATATACCAGAAACAAACCAAATAGAGTCATTATAATATTGATATTATATTTGAAACCTTCAAAACCGAAAATATTCAATATTTTATTTAGGTAAGTTAACTCGATCAAAAATGCGCCTGAGAAAATAAAAATAGCTCTTAAAATTAAAGCTCCAACAATGCCCCAAAACAAAACTTTATGTTTGTTCTCATTAGCAACATCGAAAAATTTGAAAACTAGTATAAATACAAATAGATTGTCAACCGAGAGAGCTTTTTCAATCCAATACGCTGATTGAAATTCATAAAATTTAGTAGCACCAGCAAAATAGTATACTAAACCACTAAAAAGCATTGCGAGTGAAATCCAGACAGATGACCATATTATGGCTTCTTTATTACTAACAACGTGACTTTTTTTGTTAAATATGCCTAAATCAATGATAAGCATGATTAAAACGGCAACAGCAAAGGTTACTATTAGCCAAGGATGTTCTGAGAAAATTGGGTTATTGTTCATGTTTATTTATTTATTATTTATGTTTATTTATTAGCTATTGAGATTATTACTACACGTCCACCATCTTCTTTTGATAAGAGAAGTTTTTTGCCATCGTTTATTTCAACCATTGACCCAATTGGGATGTCTTTTCCTTCAGAAACATCTTTTAGAGATGTCAATTTTTCATTTACAAATACCCATTTCCCGTTATGAAAAGAGAAGTACCCAACACGAGCTTTTTGGGCATCCGTCAAACGCTCATTACGAACGATGTTTTTATCTGAATGCCAAAAATGCAATGTTGAGTTATTGTAAACAACCAATCTTTGATTTTCTGGTTTCCAGACGTTTGGCTTGAATTGATAAAAGAAGTCCAAAACAGGTATTGAATGACTATATTTAGTATTACAGAATGGACAATTAGTATCTTTAGTATTATTGTAAATGAACCATTTCTGATCACATTTATTATTGCTGCATTGAAGTTTTAAATCATTCGTTTTGATTAAGGCTTGCTCCCATGAATCAGCGGTTGGTCTATCAATTGGATTGTGCAAACCTTTAACAAAGGCTTGATCAAACAACTCTTTTAAGTAGGGGCCAGTTATAGAGTAAGGTGTTTTCTTTAAATCCGTCCAAGGTGAAAACTTCTGTAAATTATCACCGTATTCTCTTTTAAAGTTCTGATTACTTTTATCTGTTGGATGCTCTACAAACAGCGATTTTGAGCCCATCAATAAGTCCTCCTCTTTTTCCGTATCCATTGGCCCAAAATAATTCCCGCCACGCAAAGGATGCCTGTATAGTAAGTACATATATATGAGCACTGCCAAAGCGTGTAAATCCGTTAACCTATTCGGCAATTTTCTGTTCGGATCATTTTTACTCAAATGTTTAGTAGCTAAAACTTCAGGAGCGATGAAATCTGCAGTGCCAATTACATCAGGGGGGAATAAATTTGGAACCACTAAACCATCTATATCAATAATTGCAGCAGATTTACTAACTGGGTCAATCAGTACGTTTTTATATGATAAGTCAGAGTGCGCTAATCCCGCAGAATGAAGTCTTTTAACTCCTCTCGATATATTTACACAAACTTGAAAATAGCTGAGCCAGTTACCCAATTCACTTTCATCTAATTTAGATTTAGATTGATTTGCTCTGAATTTTGCACTTGCAAACCATTTCCCTTCCTTTTCTTTTCCTTTTAACAAATCGTTAGTTGCATAACCTTGTTTGAAGAAAAAATTCTTGTTATAGCAAGGAACTACAATGCCTACTTTCTTATCCAACTCTACAACGTCAGTTGGCCAGCTGTATAATTCTTTATAAAATGCTCCACTTACCGCATCTCGCACAAAAAAACTATCGAAGTACTGAGTAACGATTTTTTTTAATCGCTCTTTAGAATTAAAATCCTGCGGATCTCGATAAAATGCGACTACATAGGATTTGTCAGGACTAAAATAAACATCCTTCATGCCACCACGCATTGGTTCTCCATTATCAACAAATTGATATGTTTTATTAGTGTTGATAATGGATGTTACTGTTTTGGTGCTCATATCTGATATTTAATATACAATTGCTAGTGTTCTGTCATCGTGATTCCCTTGGCTCCAAAAGTCCATCCATTTCGAAAGTTGTTCAGCAATCTGTGTATTTTCTGGATTAAATTCAACTAAAGCATTGTCTTCGTTTTTACCTTTTAAATCCTCCATGAACTCATTCCACTTTTCAGATTTTTCCAAGTTAGCCTCAACGACGAATTTTGGATCGTAAATACCATCAGTCATTAAAAACAAATAGGAGAAGTCAGGAACGATTTTGAAGTTGAATCTTGTTGCCATAGGGTGTTCTGTACTATGGAATATATCTGATTGTGTAATAAATCTTGTACCACCTCCAAATTCACCAACATCAAGCCAATTTAGTAAAGTTGTTTCTGTTTGTTCTAAATTCATAACAGCTACAGGACAATCTCCAACACCAAAAGTAAGAATGACATATCCGAACTCATACTTTTTGAAAAGCGCAAAGATGAAAGTAGCATGATAATAGTCCAGGTAACTTTTCGCTTTTGGATTATTGAATAATTCAGGAGAAGTTTTAAATGTTTCCTCGGCATCGGCCTTAATTTTGTTGTGCACAAAAACCGTGGCTTTGTATAGGTTTTGTTTAGCCAGAACTTCTATTTCCTTTAATATAGACTGATCACTTGTTTCATTATAAGAGATGATTTTATCCTCAAATTCTTTTGATTTTTCTGCATCAGCGTGATTTTCAAAGAAATCAATTACAGCATTACAGGCTATTTGTGATCCAACCCTAGAAAGAGAATAACTTCCAGCACCATCTGAGACTGCCACAATTGACCAACCAGATTTAGTAAAGTGTTTGAATGCAAAATCATCATCCCTAAATGATCCAACATTTTTATGTGAACGGCCTCTTTTCGAGGAGATAACTATATTTTTTTCACCAATTTTATCTGAAATAGAAACATCATCTTCTTTCCAAAATTTATCGGTTTTATCACTTGGAATATCTTTCCAAAGTGATTTTGGATCTGGATTAATAACAAGTTGTAATACTTTTCTATTTAACGGTTCATTCTCGTCTTCTCCATTTATTTTGAATAATAAAGTAAATTTCAAATCACCACTTAAATTCGGAATTCCTTCAATACAATCGTTGGTTTTATTAAACGATAGGCCCAATTCTTCAAGTCCTTCAAATTGTTCAAAGATTAAATCAGTTAAATTTTGTTTTTCAAAATTAATAAGACCAAGATAAGGTTTGCCAATAGTTCCATTAGGAATAACAATTTGTTGTGAAAGAATATCCGCAATTCTATTTTTAATTTTCCATTTATCCATTAGACTATTTTGATTTTCAATTATTCTTTGTACTGCATCTATTGAATCTTGCTGAACAATAAACTCCTCAAACAAGGATGATTTATTCGAGCTTACGACAATACCTTTTGCAGTAAACAATGATTGAATATATGTTTTTACATCTTGCATGTTAACCTTGTGTACGATTTACATCAAATCCACCTTCTCCAGCACCATAAGTCCCCTCATTGCCGCACCATGGGCAGGTACTTACTTCTTCTTGTCCCAAACAATGTAACTTACCGCAACTGCATACGGCAAATGCGATTTGATTACCACAGCAAGGACATGTTGGAGCACCAATTAATTCTTCTGTATTGATTTTAAATTCATTATTCGAATTATCGGACAATTCAAAGTATGTATTATCTACCTGGAAACCACCAACTAATTTATAGCTGCGTGTATCAATTTCTAAATCACCGAAATTATTTGTAGAAATATCTTTCCGATATTTTATTAAATATGGACGTTTCGTATTTTGGCATTTCCCAGCCAAAACAACGAAATTATTATCGATTTCATGTTTGCTTGGCAAATGCTTGCGTAAATCTATTTTAGTAACCGTTTCTCCATCAAGATTTGCTAATTCAAATCCTGAAGAATTGTTTTCAACACTCACACTACTTGTTTTTATTGAATCTGTTACCCATTTGAAAAACTGTTTGTAGGATGATGAATCCGTATTCTTAAAATGAAGAACATTATCAGTCAATTCTGCAAGTAAAGCAGTATCGGTTTCATTTCCGAATGACACAGCAACTAAATTTGCGGTTCTTTGCCAATTTTGTTTCCATTCCGTTATTGCTGACTTAGAGTCATCCGTTGGTACTCCATCTGTAAATAAAAAGACAATTGGTTTCCAATCGCCCTTTTGTTCAGGGGTTGTTTTAACGATGTTTTTTCGTAACTCAAACATTAAATGACCTAAACCTTTACTTAATGATGTGCCACTTCCAATCGGAAATTTTGGTGGGTAAAAACTAATAATTTCCTGCAAGGGCACGAGTGTTTTGGGTTGTCCCGCAAATACTATAATTGAAACCCAAACCGTCTCAATAGCGTTTGGATCTGTCTTCAGCGCTTGGATAATTGTAGCAAGGCCTTCTTCAACCTGTTGGATTGGTTCACCGACCATTGATTCGGAAATGTCTATTAAAAAGTATATTGGTAGTCTTCTCATAATATTGGTTAAATGTTGCCAATTATTAGTAAAATAATAAGTAAAATTAATTGTGTCATATCGATAGATAGACCTGTCCCTACTTGTACAGGTTTGAAAAATCTATTCAAGAAAGTAAATACTGGAGAAAAAACTCTTTGAAAAAAACTAAATATGCCTTTGTATCTCTGATTAAGTTTATCCTTGTGGGGCAAAAGTTTAGAGTAAAGGAATAATCCAATAATAAAGACATTTGATATGTATGGTAAAATCCTCATATAACTAAATGTACTTCTAATGGTGGTGCGGGAAGTGAAACAGTATCTACTGTCCCCATACTTTTATTCCCTTGCTCAATAGTATCTGAAACCCACTTAAAAAATTGTTTTAGAGTTGAGCTATCTGCAGTATCTAAATGCACAACAGTTTCGGCAAGTTCTTTTAGCTTAGAATTGTCAGCTAATGCCCCAGCAGCGCAACCAACGATTGATCCAAAATTCAATGATTTGATTTTCGGTATCATTTCCGCGTAAAGTTGAATATCAGAAGGTTTGCCGTCAGTAAATATAAATAATAGTGGTCTCCAATCACCTTTTTGTGTTGGAGAACCTTTTTTTACCTCTATTGAAACCTTGTCGTATAATAGTTCAAGGGCTTTACCTGTATTGGTAGGCCCACTTTGTGGACATATTATTTCGGGCAATTGAAATAGTGGTAATTCAGTTAATGGTGAAATTTCGTTAACTACTCTGTCAAAGGTTATTATACTTATCCAAAGAGTTTCTGAAGCCTGAGCATCCGACCTTAATGAATTAATCATACCACTCATAGCATTGTTTAATGCTTGAATTGGTTCCCCATTCATTGACCCTGAGGTGTCTAATAAAAAATATACAGGTAATCTCCTCATTTTATTTTTTGCCAAATAATAGATTTATGAGAATAGCTCCCAGTTTTCTTTCCACTCCTGTTTTCGAGGTAGGTATACCAGTCTGATTGGCAAATTTTTGCTTTGCCGCTGTAATACCTAAAGCTCTTTTCAAAGAAAAAGAAAAACCAAACTTTCCCATATTGATGATTTAAACTACAATATTTAATTCGGATGGTGGCGGCGGAAGTTCATTCAATCCTGTTACTTCTTTTCCTGAATCTTCAACTTTGGTAGAAGAAACTCCGATTGATGCAGTTACCCACGCAAAGAATTTTGCAATACTTTGACTATCGGCAGTGTCTAAACTCACAACATTGTCAGTTATTTGCTTTAGTACTGAAGTGTCAGCAGAAGATCCAGCAGCACAAGCCACAGTGAATGCGGTTTTACGCTTCTTAAATTCATTTAATCCGCTTTGCCAATCATCTGTCGGGATCCCGTCAGTCATAATGAATACTAACGGTTTCCAGTCACCTTTTGTATCCGCAGTGGTTGTCGCAACTTCACTATCGATACAGTTACTTACGACCTTTAAAGCATCTCCAAGCGCAGTTGTGCCAGTAGCTTTAATATCAAGCATTTGGAATGATGATAAATCGGTTAGTGGAATAATTTGTCTCGCAGAACTATCAAAAGTAATTACACTTAAAAATGCAGTTTCGATAGCTTGTGGATTTTGGCGTAATGAACTAATCATCACTTGCACACCATTTTTTACAGCCTCAATTGGCTCTCCGCTCATTGAGCCTGATGTGTCTAATAATAGATATACGGGTAGTCTTCTCATAATTATTTATTTAGGTATCTTTTTAAAATTTCAACAAAGCTATCGGTAGGTTCTGGATTCCCAATTGCTCTAAACTTCCATTCGGAATCATGTCGGTACATTTCACCAAATATCATTGAGCGCATACCATCAAAATCTTTACTATTTGATAGACTGTAACGTGCAATCTCTTTTCCATTTGCATCACAAGCTCTCATGAAGGCATTATCAACTTGGCCGAAGTGCTGTTGCCTTTTGTCACCTTGATAAATGCATACTAAAAACAAAATCTTATCGATTTTTGCAGGCAATGAATTAAGTTTTACAATAATTTGCTCGTCGTCACCTTCACCCTCACCAGTAAGATTATCTCCAGTGTGAACTATTAGTTCGCCAGAATTTAGCAAATGATTAATTTTTCTACCAATTTCTGATTTTGGTGTACCCTCTGGAAAGAGCATTTGTGATGTTCCTGTACCTGAAGGATAAGTCATGCTATTAAAAAAAACAATATCTCCCCCGTGAAGACCAACTTTGTTTCCATTATTGAATTTTAAATCCTTCCCTAAATTTGATACTTTACCGTTAGAATCCAATAGAAATGCTATTGCGTCAAGATCGAAATCATCCTGTTCGATTTCAATTTTCTCATACTTTTTTGGCTTTCCTAGCAATCGATCAATCATAGATTGCTCTAGTTCAACTGTTTTAAATATCTTTTCTTCTCTCACATCCCAACCTAAACCAACAGTTATTTGTGATAAATCATATACATTCTCACCTTTAAAGTTTTTGCGTAGGTCAATGGTCTGTCCTTTCGATAAGTTAATTACTTCTTGCATGATTTTATGTTGTTTTATTTTTTCCAAGAATAGTTCCTGTGAAATACTTATTTAGAAAAAAGCCGAGGTCTTCCTTGTAGCCAATACCTGAAGCATCAAATTTCCATTCATTATTTCTTTTATAAAGTCTTCCAAATTCAATTCCAGTTTCGATTGAAAAATCTTCTCCTAGTTCATATTTCATTACCTCCTTGCCCGTGCCATTGTCTAAAAGTCGGATGTATGAATCTCTGACTTGACCAAAATTTTGTTTCTTTTGCTCCGCACTATCAATTGTAACAACAAATAATATTTCTAAAATATTTGATGGTATTTTATTCAAATCGACGATAATTGATTCATCATCTCCTCCTTCACTTGATTCACCGTCTGGATCATCTCCAGTATGCATGACTCCATACAAGCCGTCTTTACACCCTTCTTTGTCACAGTCCTTAGTGCCATCGGCATAACCTTTGTGCGTTTCCGCATTGTTTGTTGAAATTCTACGACCACAAAGATTTCCGTAAAAAATAAAGAAATCTTTGGTCGTTTTTCTATTTTCGTCAATCATTATTGCAGAAACATCAAGGTCAAATGTACCCCCAGTTCCTTCATTTGGCTCCCATCCTAATCCAACAGTAATGTTAGTAAAGCCTACGGCGACTTTATCGCCTTTTCTTAAGTTGATTACTTCTTGACTCATAATTTGATATTTTATTTTTTTCTATTAATCTAGTTATACATTTTCATTTAAATAATTTTGCAGTGAATCAATTAGAAATGGTTCATTTCCAAATTCACTTTTTATCCTTTGGTTTAGGTATTTAATTTGTAAGGCTCTGTAATCAAGCTCAAATAAATCTGCTAAACCAGCTAACATTCTACCTTGCGATTGTCTTTCCCCATGTTCTATTTTACTAAGAAGAGAAATATCAATCCCTAATTTGTCTGCAACAACTCTCTGTGATAACTTTTTTTGAGTGCGCAATTCATGTATAAAACCTCCAAACTCAACAGCTTTTTTCATTTTAAACCTCCTTATATACAAATTGTGTATTGACAAACGTGTCAAATGTAAATAAATAATTTGAATGACCAAAACCAATATTTAAAAATTTTCCGCCATTTAAGGTCAAAATGAGTAATAATGCGGAATCACGTGGTAAAAAATAAAGTCCCACGGAAAACCGCAGGACTTTTACCAGAAAAGGGGGGCTAAAACTGGTAATTTCGTAGTAAAAACTCCGAATTTCGTTAGAAAGGCAAGGTAATTAGGCAGTATTCCAGTGCATTTGAGGGGTTTTTCTCAATGATTTCATTATCCCGCATGAATTTTATATACGATCTAGCTGTTCTATCTTTTACATCCATGCTTTCCATAATGGCTTTGATTAAGTTTTGGTTACTGATGTACACGCGGTTCTTGAAAATTTCGGTTGCTACATCTTTGAGCTCGCTAGTTTTTCTAATTTCAGAATCCTCTTTGCTCTTTTCGCCCATGTAAACATGTCGACCTTCTGTTTTACTCCAACCAAATTGCATCATTGGTACATCTAATGGAGAACCATCTCGAACTTTTAATGCTTTTACCACACTGCAATTGTTGTTATCGTCTTTTTCAATCAATAAAATACCTGCTGCTTTACGCTGAACTTCTGATCCTAGGTGTCCACGAAGTTTCATACCCGATGGTGCAAGGTGCAATACACAAATTATAACGGTGTTGTAAATCGCTGCCATTCGAAATAGTTCCTCAACAAGCTTCACAGAGTTTTCTTCATCGTTAACAGCTCCAAGTAAATCGGCAATACCGTCAATGACTACCAGGTGTATGCCGCCATGCTCGTAGAAGAAACGATCCATTGATTCCAGGATTAAATTGATACGTTCACTTCTTGAAATACCCACTAAACAAAACGCCTTGAACCAAGAAGGGGGCTTTTCTTGCGAAGACCTTCGAATGATATAGGTAAGGTTTTTATACAACTGAAATTCGGATTGCTCGGTATCATAGAGTAAAACTGCTCGCTGTTCAATATTTTCTTTGATAGTGGTTCCCAGCGTATCAATTTCTATCTCACCTGGTTTAATGGCTCCAGATAAAATACCACCTAAATAGTTTGTCTTTCCACTGCCTTCGGATCCAGCAACACATACAATGTTTCCAGGTGTACCAATGGTTACATCGTTAATGGTAATCAGTGGTTCAGGTGCTTTGGGCGGATTCTCAAAATCAATTTCACAACTCTTCATTACCGCTATGGTATCCTCGTACAAGTGATCGAGCATCTCTCGAAACAGCATCATTAAATCATCCGCCGAATGTTTCAATCGAAAGAAATCGGAAATATCTTTCTCTGTTTTTTCGCCTGACAACGGCAGGTATAAACTTTTGAGTTGGTACTCTTTTAAATCTTTGGTAAGCTTCGCCATAGAAGCTTTTCCAGTTTCATCAACATCGTACAGCAAGGTGATGTGTTTGAATCTATAACCCAGGCCTCTGATTAAATTCTTTGGAATATGCGCTGTTTCACTGTTGAAACAAATGGCATGAAAACCATGAGATACCAAACTCAACACATCTTTCTCTCCGCCTGTAATGAATAACACATCGCCACGAATGGGTAATTGGTCAAAACCAAATACATAACTTTCGGTTACTTCACCTGTGTACAAAAAACGCAAGTTTGAAAACGGTCGATATAGTTTCGTGTACCGTCTTCCGTTATAACCAAACATAGGTTCGTTAACAGTGCTGCCCATTGCATATTCTTTTCCGTCTTTGCCAATACCAATAAAGCGTTCAATGGCAGATACATTAAACCGATCTAAAATTTCTTTTGTAATTCCGTACTGTGCCCAAAACTGAATTTCAGTTTCATTGAACTCCCTGGTTTGAATAGGTAGTTTCGTTTTCGCTGTTTCAAATCCATCGTGTATCGAAGGTAGTGATGAGGCTTTTTGGACTTCGCCATTGGTATCGCGTACAATTCGGTTTACCTTTTGGTTTGTATCTTCCAGGCAAAGACCTAATTGGTTGTCTATAATTTCAAGAATTTTAATGAAGTCTTGACGGTCATCGCAGGTGAGTCCAAAAATTTTACTGACAAAGAAAAAGCAATCGCCACTGTATTCGGCATCCCCGAAATCCTTGAACTTATAGATAGACGATTTCTTATCAAAATACAAATAGCATGATGCCTTAGAATCTTGATAGAATGGGCTTTTAAAGGATTTCCCAACCTTTGAAAATTTGCTTCCAAGAAAATGCTTGAAAATACTTAATCCGTTGTTCGTTGCTTGAAGAATTGAATCTTTATTGAGTGACATATAAAAGTTTTAAGAAGGTTAAATAATTGATTTTCTAGCAGGCTGATAGCCTTTTTTCACATAGCTGACCAGGTCTGATAAAATCAGTCGCCTTTGCCGACCCACATGAGTGTATGGCAGTTTGCCATCTCTCATGAGGATATACATTTGTGCTCTAGAAAGTCCCAGGATTTTTGCTGCACTGGCAACATCCAGGTATTTCATTTCCTTCTTAGGTTCTTTTACTTCCTCAGCAAGTTGGCTCAGGATCCGCTCAACTTTTGCAAGTCTTTCCTCTAGCAATTTAATGCCAGGTGTTTCTGTACTATTGGTTTTGTTTTCCCACATATGCTGCCTATTAATTTATTAGGCTGCAATGCTACCAACACTTTCCAGCTTGATTATTGTACTACAATTGTACTACAATGATTTTTTTTAAAGACCCCTGGCGCAGTAGTTATCGAATACTTCCATGAGCTCCTTCAAATAGGGCTTTTGCTCAATTTTTCTGTTTTTTGCAGCTTGCAGGGTAGAATCGATGTTTCCAATCTGAATATTGAAAAACCACATTAGGATCCCGAAAAACTCTTTTTTGGTGATTTTAGGCCGATCAATTGCCTTTACGGAGTTGCTCTCATAAACCGACACAAAAAGCTCTATAAACGCTACTTTATCCCTTTGCCATTGAATGAGTGTCATGCCGCTACCTTTTGGAAACAAGGATAGTTGACCAGACATATAGGCCGATATTTCTTGTTTTGTTGGAATGGATAAATCTTGATTGCTTTGAAGATTACTTTGCCGTAGGGCGTATTTGTTCAAGTGAGCGATGCGGTGCAAGTACAATTGCTCTAATAGATCCAGCATTTGATACTGAACGGTAAAATAGTCAAGAATTTTTTTTTATTGCTTCACTGTTAACGAGCTCCCTAGAAGTGGATTTGTGGAGCTCTACACGATGAAGCAAAACATCAACATAGTCTTTGGGAAAGTACCGTTGCCGAAATTCCCGAATTTCAAAGCAGAACAAATCAAATTCCCTTTTAATGGAATCAGCTTGATTGAGCGAGTTGTTCATCATTTCATCCACGAGCCTTTTGCAGGGTAGGTAGAAGGTGTAAAGGTGTTCGTGATAGGTTACGGTAGATTTTAAGCCGTTAAATTCTACCTCCTGGGAATCATCAATTTCAAATAGAGAGATCTGTTTTCTAAAGGAACGAGGATTAACTGTAATACGGGCAATCTTCAATTGCGCCAATACATTGTTTAATAATTCTTTCATGACTTGTACGTTTGGTTAAAAAATTATAATAATAACGAAAGTCATTTGTCAAATGAGGTCAAAATGAAAATTACTTGTGATTCACCAAAATGGTAAAATCACCCACTTGGCAATTGGCAAGGATATATATATATACCTTGCCATTTGCCAACCTAGATATGATTTTAGAAAACTGCCTATTTGCAAGGGTTTGCGGCTGTTTTGGGGAGATTGATGATTTTTGTCAGAAACAGAAAATTTAAGCGATCATTTTGGTGCAATCAACAAAATGATGAGTGACATTTATTTCAAGAATGAATATGCAATCCAGAAAATTCAAAAAGAAAGAAAATCGTTTTGATATTTTCTTAGGTTCATTATCTTTGTGAAACCTAAGGAAACTCAAACTAGACAATCAAGCCCTCCTTTTGGCTGCTTGGTTTCTAAGGGGGTTTCCAAAGAGAAATTGAAAAGCAAAATACTTGATATACAGGAGTTTAGTGGTTATGGTTCATAATCTACATTCTCCGCTTAAAGTCTTGTATTAATTGCAAGGCTTTTTTTATTGTTTTTAAAAATAGCAACTATTGACAATTTTGAAATAGTTTAATTTTTTAATTTTGAATAATCTAAAAATTAAAGTAT
>Ga0214919_10001942_pt1 | contig 33202 bp, 28 predicted proteins | sample LL1503_MetaG_FD_177994 | JGI IMG/M metagenome (GOLD analysis project Ga0214919, IMG submission 177994) | Freshwater microbial communities from Lake Lanier, Atlanta, Georgia, United States - LL-1503 | ecosystem: Environmental > Aquatic > Freshwater > Lake | place: USA: Georgia | collected... | reverse complement strand
AAGGGAACCATCACCAAGATCACCAACTTCGGCGTGTTTGTTGAGCTTGAAGAAGGTCTTGAAGGCTTGCTGCACATCAGCGAACTTTCCGATCAGAAGGTGGAGAATCCGCTGGACGTTGTGAAGCCAGGACAAGAAGTGGACGTGAAGATTCTTCGCGTGGACACTTCCGATCGCAAGATCGGCCTGAGCTTGAAGCGCGCTCAATGGGGCGCGGGCATCGATCCAGACATGCGCGCGGATATTGCGGCGGATGCGGCGGTTCGTGAACGTCCAACCCGCGGCGGTATGGATGATCACGGTGCGCTTGGCACCGACAAGATCAGTTTCTAAGTTTCACTGATTGTAAAAATTCAACGACCGCGGTTTCAAAGCCGCGGTCGTTTTATTTTTCCACGATGGAAATCGCTTTGTATGCAAAGCGATCGTGGTGCGCTCAGTCCTGGCCGATTCTCAACATAGAGCGATGAAGCCAACCAGAACAAGCAGCAGCATCCTTTTCAGATGCGCGCGTTGTGCCTGATCTATGCGGAAAATTTTCATGGACAATCCTGGCAATGCTTAGTCGGAGTCGCTTGAATTAAAACGTCAATTCAAACGACTCCGCTACATTGCACACCATGGCGCCGTTTCACAATCTGTCCAGACAATTCTGGCTATTGAATGCAATTTTAAGCATGATGGCAATGGTTATCACGCCCGCACAGGCGGATCTTTGCTCCGTCGCCGACGCTAAAGCGCTCTTTCAAGTTTCGCGGCAGTGGCTGGATCAACAAGTGTTGCAGGACCCGCTTGATTTGAAACCGCCGGACTTCACCAAGGATGCATCGCTGTCTCCAACATTTTCAGCGACCGCCGCGGGCGTGGTGTTGCGCTTGCAAGGCAGACCCGTTGGACAAGCATGGGCGCGCCAAACTGCTGATCATTCATCATGCCTTGCGCTCGCATTGCTCAAGGCGTTGGCGTTGGCGAATGAAGATCGAATTCTCGCGCATCTTCCCGCGCAAGAGCGCGCCAACGCGGCGCGGCAACTTTCGCTTGAGATTGAACTCGTGGGCGACACCCGTCCTTTCACCGGCGATCGCATTGACACGCTTGCCGCTCGCATTGACAATGGACGCGAAGCCATGGCCATTCGCGCTGGTGACCGATGGGCCTTCTCGTTGCCTTCGCTGCAGCAATCATTGAATCAAACCCAACTGCCTTGGTACACAATGGTGCTGATGGCGCGCGAAGTTGGCGTGGAGGCTGGCTCGGATAAAAAATTCAAGTTGCCCGATGGCGTTGTCATGTACCGCGCCGACACGCGCAGATTGGCGCAAATTGCCGCAAAAGCGCCCGCATTTGAAGTATCGCGCGCAATGTTGACGGTTCCACTGGCGCAAATCACCAACAGCGCTCTTGACCAAATGGCGGTCGCTATCGCGGCGCATCTTGAAACCAGAATTCGCAATTCGGATGGACTTTCAAAAGAAACTCTTGAAACGTTGCAGGCTCTTGGTCCTGCGGGCGAATATCAACCGGCGCTAGGAGTTGTTGCGCAACCAATTTGCGCGCCTCTTGAACAAGCCATGGGCGCGTTCGCCATGGCTCGATTTGCCCAGATGAACTTTCCAGAAATTGATCGCGCCGCCGCACGCGAGTTCGCCGTATTCACTTTGCAATCTCTGCAACATGTTGTGGGCCAAGAAAAAAATCCACTGGACAATCTTGCCGCCATGGCCACATGCCTGTTGGCCTGTCAATCGTTGACGCATTGCACGCCTGACTGGGAGGATTCCACAAGTAAGGAATGGGACAAATTATTGAACGCAAAAGTCGCTGCCGCATTTGCGCTTAACGATCAAACCGATTTGCAAACATGGGCCTTGTGCGCCGCCGCGTTGGCGCAGCAGTCACCAAATGAAGTCGCGCGGGCGCTCGACAACGCGTGGCAAATTCGACCCGTGGAGAAATTGCTCTCCGCAAGTCCGTGGATGCTTATGGCCGAGCAACGCGTGGGCGGTTCGTCGGACCACGCGCGGGCCAAAGAAGCTTGCGAATTGCTGCAAATCATGCTGGTTCAGAGTCAACTCTCCCGCTCACTCAATCCCGATCTTGCCGCCGACCTTGAGGGTGGATGGCCGATCATCGCCAATGGGGCATCGGGAGCCACGGCTCAATCATCGCGGCCCACATTGACCATGGCGTTGGCGCTTGACCCAAAGTTGTTCTCCGCTTCGCCTTCCACCGCCAAAGAAAATCTGGACTCCCTTAAGTTGGCGCTGCGATTTCTAAAACAGTTGCAGGTGGATCAGTCAGGCTGTTACGCATTTCGTGATCCAGCCAAATCCATTGGTGGAATCCGCGCCGCACCGTGGGACAGCAATCAACCATTGGGCGCGAACGCAACCACATTGTTGGCGGTGCTTGAGTCCCGTGGACTGTTGGCGAACGAGCCAACTTCAAAATAAGCAATACGGCTTATCCTATTTATCGTAAAATCAATCCGATGCGAACCAATTCTAGTTTCATTTCTCGGATCATCTTCGCAGCCGCCAAGACAATCGTTTGTCTAGGCGCGATCACGGGGATCAATCCTATTGCATCCGCCACACGGTCACAGCCCGCGCCGCTTCATGGTGGCGTCCGCGATCGATGGTTGGCTTCGCTTGGCGCTAAAAAAATTTCGGTGGTATTCAAGCAAGTCCCTATCGTGCAAGTTTTGGAATCCATCTCGCAAAAATCGGGCGTTCCAATTCAGGCATTACTACTTGATAAACCCGCAGGATCCGCGGGAATTGATCCTGCCATCACCATAGATTTAGCAATCAATGACATGCGGGCTCGTGAAGTACTGGAGATTGTTCTGAGCCAGGCGAGCGCGACCTCGCAAAGCGAATATCGCTGGCAAACAACGCAAACCGGAATTGAAGCGGGTCCAAAATCGCGCTTGCTTCGGCCCAGCGCAATGGAGCGCCGCGTTTACGTGGTGGCCGATCTTGGTTTCAAGGCGGCGGACTTTCAACCGCCACCACTACAAGGTGGCGGCACTGGAGGTGGCGCTGCACCACCTCCCTTCACTCCATCGCAACAGGATGCGCGCTATCAAAAATTAAAATCACTCATCCAAGCAACTGTGGAAACCGATGTGTGGGCTGAATCGAGCGGTGGTCCTTGCACCATCGCCATATTCAACAACACGATGGTCGTGATTGCGCCAGACTTTGTGCACAGATCCATCGCAGGCAATCCCTTGATTCGGGCAACCACTTCCCCAACAAGTCAGTCGACACATTAAATGGATGACCTTTCGCGAACTGATCCAATTCCCACCCGCCGTGATTTCACCGCATGCACCGGCGACGGCGCCACATTCTGCTTCATGGTGGGCGCGGGCGAAACATACATAGCGGCTCTGGTTCTGGCCTTGGGTAAAAGCGCGCTGATTGCGGGCTTAATCATCACAATTCCCATGCTTGTTGGCGCCACCGTTCAACTGGCTTCGCCCGCCGGCTTGCGCCGTGTGGGTTCGCCGCGCAAATGGATCCAAGGTTGCGCCATTGTGCAAGCGCTTTCATTTGTGCCCTTGATCATCGCCGCCGCATACGGAGATATTCCAACATGGCTGGGGTTTGTCACTCTGTCTATTTATTGGAGCGCGGCCATCGGTGCGTGGCCCGCGTGGAGCACCTGGGTGGCTCGACTATTTCCTGAAACTCTTCGCGCCAGTTACTTCAGCAAACGAAATCGCATTTGCCAAATTTCGCAACTCACCGCCATGCTTGCCGCGGGCGGTCTTTTATATTTGGGCGAGCGCGACGGATGGCAACTGAAAGCCTTCATGTGGATCATGATCTTCGCGGCGTTGGCGCGGCTTTCAAGCGTTTGGTTCCTGCATTATCAAGGCGATGTCAAGCTCAAGACAAGCGACATCATTCATGTCCATTACCGCGCGTTGCCCAAGCGACTTGGATCCAGCGGTGATCTGCGCATTGTGCTCTGCTTGATCGCATTGCAATTTGCGGCCAATGTCAGCGGACCCTTTGTGAATCCATGGCTTCTGGATTATTTACATTTTGACAAAGCCTCGTATTTACTTGTAATTTGCACTCTTTTTGCCTCAAAATGCTTGGCGCTCACGTTGTTGGGTGGCATCATTCAAAAGTTTGGCGCCAGGCGCGTGCTGCTTATTGGAACCGCCGGAACATCTGTTGGTGTATTGATGCTGGCGATGTCAACCAACTTGGCCTGGATTACATTTGTGCAGGTGTATAGCGGTGTCATGTGGGCGGCGTGGGAACTTGCCTCATTCTTGGTGCTCCTTGAAAGCATCAAGCATTCAGAGCGCACATCCATGATGGCGCTCTACAACTTCACAACTTATTTTTCAATCGCGGCTGGATCATTCATTGGCGCATACATTCTTAAATGTATGGATACTTCTGGCGGCGCCTATGTGACCATCTTCATTCTGTCGGGCATGTTGCGCTTGGGCGTTTTGTGGTTGCGGCCAACCCGCGTGCGTGCGTCGGCGGTTGAAGTTGTAAGCCCAGCGCCAATGAAAAGGATGGACAAATGAGTTGGCCAATCACACTGGCGAATGCTCCGCGTGGAACGCGTTTTCTTGCGATTGTTGGAATGTTGATTGTTGTTGGCGCGTGGATGATTCCCCAAGCTTCACTGGTTGATTTTTTTCTGCATCCTGTTCGCGCCAACGCCTTGGCACACGCCTTTGAGTCGGCCGCCGCCGCGCGCATTGGATGGACCATCATCGGGCTCTCATTCTGGCTATTTCCCCTTGTTTTTTGTGCAATTCAGCCGGCACATTCCATCCACAACACTCCCACTATTGCATCAACATTTTCCAAAACGCTGTTTGTACTGCTCGCGCTGTCAATCATCGTGAGATTGATTCGCGTGAATGAAAGTTTGTGGTACGACGAAATCGCCGCGCTGGCAACCTATGTCATGCATGGTCCAGGCGTGATCATGGGCAACGCCTTTACCACGGCGAATCATCCACTGCAATCACTTCTGTCATGGGTTTCGATTCCGCTCAGCATTGATCCGGGTATTCGACTTCCATCTATCTTGGCGGGTCCTATCGCGGTCTACGCCACTTGGAAGTTTACGCGTCAAGTGGCAAGCGAAAGCATCGCTTTGGTTGCCGCGGGAGCAATCACGTTTGCGCCAGCAGCGGTGTTCGCTTCTGGAGAGGCTCGTGGATACGCGCTCGCCATTGCACTGGGCGCTTTGGCAAGTTGCATGATGTTGTCCATGCTGCGGCAAGCGCATCAAAAAAATACCCCGCTTTGGTACGCGCTTTTCATGTCACTTGCCATATGGGCTCACTTGGTCACCACATTTTTGGCAGTTGGACATTTGCTTGTTGCGCTCTGGATGATGCGCCACAAAGAACAACGCACTACTTCAATCACCGCGGTTTTTGCTGTGATTTGCGCGGGTTTTGTATCGATCGGTTTATGGTCGCCAGCGTTGCCGGACTTGTTCCACTCACGCGATCAATTTTTGGCGCTCACTGGAAATGAACCCACGCTCTTTGGCCGTGAAGGCGCGGCTTTACTTGAACAACTCGCGGGCGCGTATGGATGGGCTGCAATTCCGTCCGCATTATTAGTGATCATTGGCATGGCAACAACACTGCATCAAACAAATCTTCGCCTGGCTTTAACCGTTACGGCGCTTGGTGTTCCTGTTGCGGTGCTAGCAGCGTGGCTTGGAAACAGTTGGCTGTACGCACGATTTATTTTGTTCGCCATGCCTGCCACTACCTTCTTGATTTCGCTTGGACTTGCTTGGCTTTGGAAATTGCGCCCGTGGTTCGCAATCACGTTGGCCGCGATCACGTTGGCAACTTGGAGCGCGGATATTCTTATGCGTGTTCCCAAGCAATCACTACGTGAGGCGATTGCATTTGTCGCGACGCAAAAATCACCCCAAGATACGGTGGCCATCATCACTCCCGCCGACAATGTTGGTCAGTGGTACGCCTTGGTGAATAATTTTGAATTGCTTCCCACAGGGCAAAATGGCTCAAAACTTGATGAATGCCTGCGCTTGACGCATCCAACTCCCAAATGGATTGTGGTGCTATATCCACATTCCATCGGCGAATCCGCGATTGGCTGCATGCGTCTGGGCGATTACAAATTCGCGAAATCATTTCCGGGCTGGGTGGATTGGGGCGTCGGCGACATACAAGTATTTCAACGCGATCCGCCCCCGCCTGTCATTCGGTAATCTCATCACATGTTTCACGGACCGCTTGAAATGATGAATGAAACCGAAGTTGGCCATGGTTGGCAATTCATCGCGCAATTTATCGAGCCCAGTGGAACACTTCGTAAAATTACTTTTGGATTGAATTGGGCCGACTACGATTTGCTCTGTCCCGATGGCGGGACTGAACCTGCATTGGTGGCGGAAACTGTGTTGCGCTGGTTGATCGCCAACGCAAAACCTCCACAGCTCACCAATCGCCTTGATGCAAGCTTGGCGCGTCGCTTGGATCCTCAAGCCGACGCGCAAATTCGCCGTCTATTCATCCAGCGCGATCAGCCATAAGTGGCGGCAACTTCTTGGCACGAAACTCCAAGGGCATCTCCACCCAAAAACTTGATCCCTTGTTTGAATTGGATTCAATCCCAAGTTTGGCTCCCAACATTGCTGAAAGCTCGCGGCAAATCGCCAATCCAAGCCCGGTTCCGCCGTGACTTTTTGTATGACTAGCGTCCACTTGGCGAAATTTTTCAAAGATGGTCTGCTGCATATCCAAAGGAATTCCCGGCCCACTATCCAACACCGCAATGCGCAATCCGGGCGCACCATCCACGGACCACACATCCGCGCGCACGATCACGCACGAACCTTCTGGTGAAAATTTAATCGCGTTGCTGACAAAGTTGTAAAGAATTTGCTGAAGCTTTCCGGGATCGGTTTCCACCGTGGGTAATTCCTCCGGACGTTGAATCTCCAGCGTAATTTTTTTCAAATCCGCTTGCGGACGCATGATGGCGGAAATGCCTTCAAGCATGTCGGTGATGCTTGCGTTGGACACGCTCAACTCCATGCGTCCGGCTTCGATCTTCGCCATGTCCAACAGTTCGTTGATCATCTCCAACAATCCGCGGCCGCTCTTTAAAATATGCTCGATGTATCGAATGCGTTTGGGATCGGCGTCACTATCCTTGCGCGCCAACTCCGCAAGCAATTCCGCAAATCCAATCACGCTGTTCAGTGGGGTGCGCAATTCATGCGAAACATTCGCCAAAAATTCGCTTTTCAATCGATTGCTTTCAAACAACCCAACATTGGCTTCGCTTAATTGAACCAACTTGAAGTCCAAGCTTTCATTCATGCTTTGCAATTGTTTTTGGCTTCCATCAAGGGTTTGCACCATGTCATTGAAGGAATTTCCAAGTTGCTCCAGTTCGTCGCCAGTGCGCAACTGGCTGCGACTGGAAAGATCACCAGCGCGGACGCGGTTAGCAACCTCGCGCAACCGCCGAACGGCGCGCAAATATCCGCGCACAACCAACAGACGCACTGCGAACATGATTCCAAGCCAAGCCAATCCTCCACCGATCAAAACATAAATGCGATCCTGCCAAATCAAGCGCGCCGCCGCGACTCCAGAACGCTCTATGGAAATCACGCCGGTCAGTGGCAACTTTTTCCACGCTGCGTCGGGGATATCCAAAGAAATTGCATCACCAATTGCCACGCGATCCGCCTGATCACCACGCAATGCGCGCACATAGCGCGACAGAGGAGCATCCCCGCCGTGTTCCAATTCGTAGCGATCAAAAATATCAGGCGAGGCGGCGAACTCATCAAACGCGCTTGAAAGAAATTGGTCACCCACCGCCGCCTTGCCATCGGCGCCCTTCACAAATCGAAATTGGTCAATCGTAATGTCGGGATTCTTGCCCCAAATTTGTGAAATATCTCGCATGGATTGCAATTGTTGCGCCACCATGGATTCGCGAATTTGAATCCATGGAATAGCCATAGCGCCGAAAATAGCCAACGCCGCCACTGCGCTCATGACAAGTTGACTTCGTTGAGTGAGACTGAGTCTCGCCATGTTGCACGGAGCATAGCGGGCGTGCGTATTCTGTCACCATGCATCGACCTGGATCCAATAGCGACCAAATGGAACCCGAAGATTTTCTCTGCGATTTCTGCGGACGATCGTGGACCCTGGCTCAACCATTTGTTGAAGGCCATCAAGGGAGTTGTCTTTGTGGACAATGCTTGACCACGGCTCTGCACGCGTTTGACAACAACACCGTCGAGCCAACGTGCTCCGATCTTTGCACAATGTGTTTGGAGGCGCGCAAAGAACCCGCTTGGTGCGCGCCCGCACCCGCTCAATCACCATCCGATCGAACAACCGCGCGCGTATGTCGGCCCTGCTCCACTCAAGCAAAGCGCACGCTTGAACGCGATCCGGAATCAGGATGGAAACGTCCCGTCACACAGACTTAATTGCGGGCGCATGAAATTGCATGTGAATCCTTGCCACACACTCGCGCAATTTTTGCTGGAGCACGCATTTCAATAATTGAATTGCATGTGTGTGAAAGCGAGCGCAATCAGCCGCTCATTTTGCGCAACTGCCAATGACAGCTCGAAAAATCAACCCCGCTTGATCAATGTTGCCGCATGAAATGGGCGCCCCTCGCGGCGGTATTTACGCTCAAAATTTGTTCCCACCACTTCACCCTCACCCGCGCTGGCGGGCGGCGCGAATTCTTTGCGCGTGAACAAATCATGAGATGCCGCCATCAACTCCTCGTACCACTTCCATAAATCGTCATGATCGGTGACGAGGCGAAGCTCTCCTGACGCTTGTAAAACTCTATGAAATTGCTCCAGTGATGTTCGCTGCAATACGCGGCGTTTGTGATGTCGCGCCTTGGGCCACGGATCGCTGAAATACAAATGAACAATCGCGACGCTGCGATCGGGAACCCAATGCGTGACAAACTCCACCGCGTTGGCGTACAGCATGCGGACATTTTTCAACCCATGCCGGCTCACGCGATCGGTGGAGTGGCGAAAAAATTCACCCGCATTTTCCACGCCAAGAAAATCCCGTTCGGGACACCGCGTGGCTTCTTGAACTAAAAATGTTCCCTTGCCCGAACCAATTTCAATTTCATAGGGCCGTGATGAATCGCGCCCGCTGAAAAAGAAATCAGCGCCAATCTTGCCGCTCTCAGGAGTTGGCAAATCCCGCTGATTCCAGCCCCATGGCCTCAAATCTGGAAGCGTTCGTTCGCTCAATCGGTTTATCGGCTGGAAGATTTCTTCGCGGACTTCTTCGTGGACTTCTTCATTGACTTTGTAGGCGCGCTCTTCTTGGTCGCGGTTTTCTTGCCTGAAACTTTCTTCGCAGTTGGTTTCTTGCCGGCAACTTTCTTGACCGCCGTATTCTTGGCTGTTGGTTTCTTGCTTGCAGCTTTCTTGGCCGCCGCCTTCGTCGCGGTTGGTTTCTTGCTGGAAACTTTCACGCTGGAAACTTTCACGCTGGAAACCTTATTGCTCGAAGCCTTCTGAACCATGGCCTTCTTCGGCGCCGCATCTACAACGGCGATCATTTCAAGCGGAGATTTTTGCTCCGCAGTCTTACCGCTCAAAACCGTTTCATTCGTGGTCTTTGCAGGGGCATTGCGCCTCCATTCCACGCGCGGAGCATCGGCCCACATTCCTTCAAGGTCATACCAAGCGCGTTGGCCTGGTTCGAACAAATGAACCACGACATCCACAAAATCAGCGGCGATCCATGTTCCATTGGTGTCACGGTCCCGCTTCCAACGCGGCGATCCATGCTGCGCGCCGTAGGCCTTCAACTGATCGGACACCGACTTCATTTGTCGATCGCTTGTTCCACTGACAATCACCAAATACTCACACAGTTGATTGCGCCCACGCACATCGATCAACACCACTTGCTCGCACTTCAACTCAGAGGACAAACGAGCCAACTCAATCGCGAAAGCACGAATGGCTTTCGGATCACCTTGACTTTGCGAACGTGAAAGACTCACGGGCTCGACAATATTCTTCGCGGCCTGCGTCAGGCTTGCGGAAGAAACTTCTGTTGTCACTCGCTGCGACCTCGTGACATGCCGCGACCACCAGCGGTCTTGGATGACTTGCCCTTGGCTCCGGCCTTCACGCCCGGGCTGCCTTCACGGCCAGTCGCTGCGCCAGGTCGACCCAATTCCAACGGCGGAGGACGACGTACTTCACGTCGCTTGCGCTCGGAAGGCTTCTCGTAATATTGGCGCTTCTTGACCTCTTTGGTCAGGCCTTCCTTCTCGCAGATTTTTTTGAAACGTCGCAGAAGTTGTTCCGCGGATTCACCAGCTCTAGCCTTGATACGAATCGCCATAGTTTCAGTAGTCCTTTGTGGGTTAAAGTTAAAGAGCCGCACATCATGACCGTTTTATGCATTTGCCGCAAGCGGTCATGCTTATGATTTTTCAGCCATAATGACCCCATGCCCCTGCTGGTCGACACCTTGAATGTGCTGCATGTGACAGGTGTTTTACCGCCGGAATTGGCCGGTCCAGAGCCCGCGGACCTTGCGGGATGGATCGAGCGCAGCCGCTACCGCCGGCAAAAAGTTGCCTTGGTATGCGACGGACAAAAACCATCGCGGCAAAGTTTTTCGCGTAGCAGTTTGGTGACATTGATTTGGACAGGCTCGCAAAAAGCCGACGATCGAATCGCCGCCATGCTGGAAAGTTCAAGCCATCCGCGTCAACACATTGTGGTTTCATCGGATCGCGCCGTGCAACGCGCCGCCGTGCGCCAGGGTGCTAAAATAATTTCAAGCGCCACATTCTTGGAACATCTTGTCAGTGATTTACGGCGAACTCCAATTGCTCAAGCGCCCAATCGCAATGTGAAGTTGGACGGTGAGAGTGTTCAGAAATGGCTGGAAACATTTGGACTGACCGGCGCAAAAAACCAAAAGGAAAAAAATGACATCGACCAACAACGCATTTGATTTTGATCACCCTCCATCGGATCCCGTGGCTGCGTGTCAACAATGGTTTGATCAGGCCACAAAACTTCCGCTGGCAAATCCAAATGCCATGACGCTTTCCACAGTTGGCGCCGATGGCAACCCGTCGTCGCGCATCGTGTTGCTGCGCGGCTTTGACGAGCGCGGCGCCGTCTTCTATACCAACCGCCAAAGTCGCAAAGCGCGCGCGCTGCAGGCGCACTCACGTGCGGCATTGCTTTTTCATTGGGACGATCATCCCATCGGCCGTCAAATAAATATTGAAGGTGACGTCACCCTCACAAGCGACGCTGAAAGCGACGCCTATTGGCTTACGCGCCCGCGCGAAAGTCAGATCAGCGCGTGGGCCAGCGCGCAAAGCCAACCGATTGCAAATCGCGCCGCAATGCAAACGGCGCAAGAGGCGATTGAAGCCAAATTTGCTGGGAAACCCTTGCCTCGGCCGCCACATTGGGGCGGCTACCGAGTCTCATTGGAGCGCATTGAATTGTGGCAGGGAAATAAATTTCGCTCCCATGATCGCGTGGTGTACACGCGTGCCGGGTCGAACTGGAATGTGCAGCGACTTTGTCCATGAGATTTTCAACGTAGACACCCCGCCAGAAAATAAAATGCGCGTGGGTTACGCCATTGCTTCGGAGTTGCGTGGCGAAGACTTCCAAGCGCGAGGTTTTTTGCCTGGCGGAATCCAACCTCCGTGCACGGTGGCGTCACCCAATTCGGCAAGCATTGCGCGAATTCTAGAAAGCAAATTCTGATCAGGCACCACGCGCAAGCCGCGGGCCATCATCACCACCTCGCGTCCATCTTCAAGTTGTAAACGCAACCACGTGTCCACCGGTCGTCCATCAAGCGCCTGCATGCCACCCGCTGCTTGGCGCAACACGCCCGCCACCATATTCCACACGCCACGCAATTGCGATTCTGATTGTCCGCTTGCGCAACGCAGGCGAATCTCCAGTTTGGTGGCCAGATATTCCTGGGCCCGCTCAATTGGAATCACTCGATCCATGATCACGCTGGGCTCGGCGCGAGATCGATCCAAATGGCCAATCACAATTACAAGGCGATCCACCTGCAAAAACTCGCCATATTTGGCGAAGGCCTCCGGAAAAATAACTCCGTCGGATTGACCAGATCGATCGGATAATGTGAGCATGGCCATGTGCCTTCCAGGATCGCGCCCCTTCTGACTCACCGTGGCGCGAAGTCTGCTCACCACTCCCGCCAACACCACGGGGGCGTCGCCCGGCATCTGCGTAATGGCGCGACTATCCGCCGTGCAAAAAGTCGAAACAACTTCCTTGAAATCATCCAGTGGATGGCCGCTCACATGAAATCCGATCGCCTCCTTCTCCATCGCCAACATCGTGGCTCGGTCCCATGCCGGAATATTTTGCGGCAGTGCCGACACGCCATCTTTTTTACCGTTGGGCGTGGATTCTTCAAACGCTCCAAACATGCTGAGCTGTCCGTTTTGCCGATCCTTGGCGCGCTCTTGTCCCGAACGGATCGCCTCTGGAATTGCGGCAACCAATGCGGCGCGTGATTGCACTCCATGCAACGAGTCGAACACTCCGCCTTTCACCATCGCGTCCAAGGTTGATTTAGAAATAGCGCGTCCATCGGCGCGATCACAAAAGTCAAAAAAGTCCTTGTAAGGACCGCCTTTTTTGCGTTGCGCAACGGCCGCCAGCGCCGCGGCCTCGCCCGCGCCTGCAATGGCTTGCAAACCAAATCGAACATGTCCATGTAACGCGTCAGCGGGATCTCCATCGGCAAAGACAACGGCGAAATCCGTCTCGCTCAAATTAATATCAGGCGGTCGAACCTCAACGCCAATGTGTGGATTGACCTTTGTGCAATCGCTCCACACACAGCGTTTGCAATCCTCCAAATACACCGCCCAATCCTCAAGCTTGCGCGCTTGGCTTTCCAAACTCAACACCGACGCCATATAAAATGCGGGAAAGAAAGTTTTGAGATACGCCGTTTGATACGCCACGATTGCGTACCCCGTGGAATGACTCTTGTTGAATCCATATCCGGCGAATCGCAAAATCAGATTGAACAAATTCGCCGCGTCTTGTTGATCCACTCCGCGCGTGATGGAACCCGCGACAAAATCCGCACGCGCCGATTCAATCACATCCGTTTTCTTTTTACTAATGGCCTTGATGATGGTGTACGCCGCGCGAAGCGGTATGCCGCCAAGTTGATGCAACACCTGCATAACTTGCTCTTGATACACCATGATTCCATAGGTCTCGGCCGTCAATCGATCCACCATCTCGTGCAACTTGGGCACGGGTTGGCGTTTGTTTTTGCGCGAGTTGAAGTCCGAAATCAATTCCATCGGGCCCGGTCGAAACAAGGCGTTTGCCGCGATTAAATCCTCTAAACGATCGGGCTGCATGTCCACCAACAACTTGCGCATGCCGCCAGATTCAAACTGAAAAATTCCCATGGTGTCGCCGCGGCGAAACAACGCCAACACCCGTTGATCCTCAGTGGAGATCCGATCCAAATCAAGTGGATGCGGCCCGCCATCGCCTTGAGTTCGTCCCACCGCGCTCCAAATTGCGGCGTCATCAAGTCCGCCACGAATCATTTGTCGGCAACGTTCAATAGTGGTCAGCGTGCGCAGACCAAGAAAATCCATTTTCAACAAACCAGCTTGTTCGCAAGTGGGTCCGTCCCATTGCGTCACCACTTCTTCCCCCTTGCCCGTCGCGAGGCACAATGGAACAATCTCATCCAACGGCCGCGTCGCAATCACCACGCCCGCGGCGTGAATGCTGGCGTTGCGCGCGTGTCCTTCAAGCGCTTGCGCGTGCTCCAACACTTTGGCGATCAACGGATCCGCTTTCATCGCATTTTGCAATTCAGGCTCGCGGTCAATCGCCTCCTGCAGTGTGATGTTCAACTCGTCGGGCACCATGTTGGAAAGACGTTGCCCGTCAGTGGGCGTTAGGCCCATCACGCGCGCGACATCCTTCACCGCGGCCTTGGCTTTCAATCTGCCAAAGGTGATGATCTGCGCCACATGTCCATATTTTTGGCGCACATACTCCAGCACTTTGGCGCGCCCGTCTTGGCAAATGTCCACGTCGATATCTGGATATTCATTGCGGTCAGGATCGGTAAAACGCTCAAATAACAGCCCAAATCGCTCGGGACATGCGTTGGAAAGTCCCAGCACATAACCCACCATGGTGCCCACGCCACTGCCTCTGGCGATGGCGGGAATTCCCTGCTGCCTGGCCCAATTCACGAAATCCCAAACAATTAAAAAGTAGGCCGAGATACTTTTGTCCGCCAAGATTTTCAACTCACGCTCCAAGCGCGCTTTGATGACGGGAGTTATTCCATTGCCACCATAGCGCCACACAAGTCCCGCAGCCGCCAACTCGGCCAACGCCTCATCGCATTCCAGTTTGGCCGTGGCACGATCCTTCGCCGAGGCGTTGGTGGCGTCGAACGGTTTCAATTCATAGGCGCAACAAAATTGCTTAAAGACCTCGGTGCCATCCAACGTATCGTCGATTTTTTTCTGCTTTGTCTTTTGCACGCGCACAATGGGCGCGTGGTTTTCGCCATGCGGCAATTCCACGTTGCAACGCGCCGCGATGGCGCACGCGTTCTCTATCGACTCAGGCACATCCGCGAACAGCGTGGACATCTCCTCTGGGCTCTTCACATACAACTGCTCCGGATACTTGATGCGATCAGGCGTGTCCTTGTTCTTGGCCATGCTGATACAGCACAAAGTGTCGTGCGTGTCATGATCTTCCTGGCGTAAAAAATGCGCGTCGTTGTCGCACACCATCGGCAATTTCAATTCCTTGGCCAACTTTTGCAGCAACGGATCGATGCGCCATTGATCCTGGTTATGCCGCTGTAATTCAATGTAAAAACGCGGCTCTCCACGCTCATTTTTGCCGAATGTCTTGGCGTGCCACAGTGCCTCGGCGCACGCGTCGGACCAATGTTTCTCGTCCTGAGTTTGCGCGAACAGACTCAAGTGATGCGCGATGCTTGAACCAAGATGGCCGTTGATGGCGATGATTCCATCGCTCCACTTTTCAAGCGTGCTCTTGTCCATGCGCGGCTTGTAATAAAATCCCTTCAAGTACGCGTCGGTGCTCAACTTCATCAAGTTGCGCCAGCCCGCAAGATTCTCCGCGAGCAACACCAGATGGAACCCGCCATCTTTAAATCCTGTGTGGGTTCGATCCGCGCGATCACCCAAAGCCACATAGGCCTCGATTCCTAAAATAGGTTTCACGCCCACGTCGCGGGCCGCGTTGTAAAATTCCACGGCTCCATGCAAGTTGCCGTGATCGGTCAAAGCCACCGCGTCCATGCCCAATTCTTTCACGCGCTCGACCAAGCGCTCCATGCGATTGCCACCATCGAGCAAGCTGTACTCGCTGTGCAAGTGAAGGTGAACAAACTGCGGCCTTTCCTTGGCGTGAATATCGTCAGGCACTGAAGCTCCTCTTCAAGTATTGGTCAGCGAACAAGCCAATAGTAATCACCAGGCGCCCCGCCACCACCATGCGTCAGGTTGTCCACAATGGTCCAATTATGCGGCAGGCGCAGCGCATTCCCGCGCCACCCGAAGCAGCCATTTTTCACGCATCTGTCGAGTTAAAACACCTGGTTTTGCGCCGCCAATTGTGGCTTTTTCCACCCGCACCACGGGCAATACGCCCCATGCGGCATTGGTTAAAAAACATTCCTCCGCGGCCAACACATCATCAATTGTCAACGATTTGCGGCGCACTTGCACGCCTTGCTCTTGGGCAATTTCAATCACGGTTCGACGCGAAATTCCCGGCAACACTGGGCTGGTGTTGTCCTCATCTCCTGACGGTGGCGTAAGCAATTCGCCTGCCTTGACCAGAAACACATTGCTGGTGCAACCGCACGCCAAATGTCCGCGCGTGTCAAACCAAATCGACTCACTGGCGCCATTTCGAGCCGCTTGCCGCAAGGCGAACAACCTTGGCCAATATGCCAAAGTTTTGTGCGCCGCGAATCGATCGGAATTTGAAACCCGTTGATCTGAAACCATCACGCCCACGCCGCGCTCAAACAACTCCGCAGGAAACGGCGTGGCCGCTGTGGCCACGATCAACAATGTTGGATCCGTTTGCACAGGCGCGGGCTCCGGCTTTCCATCGGTGGCGGCTTCTTTTGCGGCGCGCAACATATTCACAACACCGCCAGTGAGCGTGATACGAATTCGCGCGTCACTATCACCCCACTTTGCAACCACTTCGCCCACCGCTTGCGCCAAAGGTTCAATATGCAACGAACTCATCAACTCCAACTCCGTGGCGCTGCGACGCAAGCGCTCCAAATGATCTAGCAAGCGAAACACTTTGCCATTTTTAGCTTGCAGCGTTTCGAACAATCCCACTCCATGTTGCAAGCCCGCATCAAGCGGAGAGAGTGCCGCATTGTCGGAGCCAATAAACGAACCGTTGAACCAGATCACCATGCTTACAAGGTAACGCATGGCAAAAAGAAAGCCGAGCCTTCAACGTATTGAAAGCTCGGCTTTAAGATTGTGAATGTAATCCGCAAACTCATGCGCAAACTCTGGCGCAAACCCTGGATTGATCCAGGAAACATCCAACATCAAACGTTTCGAACACCTCGCATCACAACTTGCTTGTTGGCGTCAACCAACTGCAGTTCCAGCGCCCCTTGGAAATTCTTAGATTCAAAGCGCGCTCCAGTAATTTTGCCGCCACCTGTGAGTTTGCCAAGAATTGTCACGCCATCGCCTGACTTCACTTGCAATGTGTATTCACCATTCGTAGGCAAACCATAGGCTTGAAAGAATGACTCGCCAGTCTTCATCACCATCAATGTTCCAGTGCAATTCAACTCGGCGCGCGTGGACGTGAAAGCCCAATAATCACACGAGGCCGTCAAGAATGTTTCAAGGCCCGGACCAAGCAACGTGTTTAATTCTTTATGCGCGCTGTCACCCTGCGCCAACTGCGTGATCTTCATCGCCTGATTCGCGATCAAGCTCAGCCAAAAGAATGTTGCAAGAAGCGAGGCCGCCAAGCCAACCGAGGCCGCGCGCCAAGCCATCAACGAACGATTCATTGAGCGAACACGAATCGCGCGACGTTCAACCTGCAAATGCTTTTCAACGTCATCAAAATCCTCAACACTTCGCATTGAGTTGGATTGCGACGGCGATTTTTCCACACGCGCCTTGCGCAACGCGCCAATAGTTGCGATGGGTTCAAGTCCTTGGCTTGCGTCGTCAATTTCAGCCAACACCGCGCCAATCACTTTGTTGCGCAGGAACGCAGGCGGTTCCTCATCTGAGACCAAGCGCAGATCGGAGGCAATACTGGCTTGCAACGCGCGAATTTCTTCTTGCACCATGCGAGGGGCATCAAGAAAACTTCGACTAAAATAAGCGGCTTCATCGGCTTCGAGCATTCCCAAAGCATCCAAAGAGGCCATTTCAAGCATTTCATCTCGTCGCATTGGTTCAGGAGTAGTCATGATTCAATCTCCATCGGCTCAAGAGCCCTTGCCCTTTAACCTTGTTTATTTGGCGCATCACATAAACGCACCAAACACCCTTTTGAAGATTCGGTCCTGCAGTCCAACTTAGACCACGAATGAGGAACGAACCCACTTACAAGAGCCTTTGAAAGCCCTTGTCACTCCCTCATTGTCAAACACTTATCCGCATCAGCCATTCAGTTGGCTTCATTCATTTCAGATTTTTTTCAAATTGAATTCACTTCCTGGCACGCAATGCGTTACGGATTCGTAAATATCCTCATTCACCCCGATTAAACAGGCCATAGCCCTAAATTTCACAAGGTCCCAAAAATAAAACCTGCGAAGGAAATCCTTCGCAGGTCAATGACATTTATGAATGAGCAAACTTTCAATCAGCGTCAGTCAAACTAGACATCAAGCCATATCTTCTGCGGCTCCACCCATTCGATCACGCAAACGCGTCAAGCCACGGCTCAGGGCGCTTTTGACAGTTCCAAGCGGAACATTCAATTGCTCGCTGACCTCTCGAAGTGTGAAGCCCTTCAAGTAGGCGCGCTCGATCACTTCGCGTTGCAATTCTGGCAACTCGGCAATCTTGGCGTGAATGGCGCTATTGCCTTCACCGACAACCATGGGCTTGGTGATCTCGCTGGATCGCTCATTGAGTTGCTTGAAACTTGAGTTTTCTGGCTCAAATCCAAGTGTTTCTGGGCGTGAACTCTTGCGACGCAATTTGTCAATCAAGTGGCGTCGGGTAAGCAACATCACCCATGTCACCAATCGAGCCCTGCGGAAATCAAAGCGATCCGCTGTCTTCCAAAGCTGCACAAAAATATCTTGAACGGCGTCTTCGGCTTCGGCGCGGCGGGTCAAAACTTGACGCGCAGACTTGAACACCAAAGCCCCGAATGCATCATATAACTCAGCGATTGCAGCTTCATCTCCTGAAGCAACTTTCGACATAAAAACCCACTCTTCTTCGCCTGATTGAAAGGTCATTTCCACTCCTCCTGGTTGTAAGTGGCTCCCTGAATTAGGAACCACCATGCAATGAACCTACTGCGAGATTTGGAAAAGTCACGAAGAATTTGAGAATTATTTTTACTTTTGTAAAAACCGTGTCACGTTATGCCTCAGAGGGTTGTATTTGGGCTGAATTGACGTGCCACTTAAAGACTGTATCGGATGAAAAAAACCCCCTCAAAATCTTTGAGATCAGCGAACCGCCCAAATCAAACAGCGGCTGGTTTTAGTCTTATTGAACTTTTAATCACGCTAGCGATCATCGCGATTTTATTCAGCATCATGATGCCCACGTTCTCAATCGTGCGCCAATCCGCCGAAAAATTAATGTGCATGAATAATTTGCGCGCCATTCATTATGGAATGAACGGATACTCCAATGACAATCGCCGTCGCTTTCCACTCAGCAAGTACGCCGAACAACATCGCTACCAGCAAACAATGGCTATGAGCGTGATCCGCGACCCACTGGTTGATTTCGCGCAAGAATGGGATGGACTAGGTCGTCTTTATGCTGGCGGGTATCTGGATGATTGCAAATGTTTATTTTGCGTTTCACATCATGGGCTACATCCATATGAAGATTATGAAGGGGATTTTGTGAGTGAGAAACCTGTTCCCACCGCGGGCTCGAGATTGATTTACACCAACTATCAATACTTTGATCGGCAACCTGGAACAAACAATCCATTCATGCTTGACTCGGTGAATCAAGAAACAATGATCGTGAGCGACGGCCTAAGAACCCAAAGTGATTTCAACCACACAACTGGTGGAAACGTGCTTCGTGGAGATGGACATGTTTCTTGGTTTGGAAACAAATCTGTCGGGTACAAACTGGAAATGCTTCCAGAAGATCAAACAGAGATTGCCAAGAAGACAGAGCAAGTGAAATTATTCACCGGCATTTGGACTTCCATTCAACTTGACGTGAATAAATAATCTTTGCAAGTCAATTGATTTCGCCGCTTAACGCGGCCGAAATGAAACGATATTCATCCGATGCTTGGAAACTCCGGGATTCGCCGTGACGCTGGAAACAGCGCGCATATTTGGCGCCAACAAAACATGATCAATGGACCACATTGGGAATTGACGTGGCCATGATTCGCGCAATCCCGTTCCCGCCTGCGCCCACGAATCACGGAATGTTGGAAAGACGCTAGAAATAATTGTGCTTCCAGGAAGAGCGTTGAAGTCGCCAGCGACAATATCCACATCTCCAAGATCGCCGCGCTGTACGGCCACCAAAAGTTCTTGCGCCACCCGCGTTCGCGACAATGTTGGATTGCTTGGCAAATCAATCATTGCAATTCGAAGTGGCTTGCCATTCCACGATGGTGGTCGCACAACAAACTTGGCCACCCACACCATGTCGCTGCCGTGACCAGTCACCGCTATCACTCTGGCTTCTTCTATTGGAAATGTTGTGACGCATGCGAAGGGCCCAGCGCCGGCGATTGAAAAATCTGGACCGGCCCATACGTGAACACATTCTGGAGTGGTGATTGAACCGCGGTTGCTGATCAAGTAGATCTCTGTGGCATACTCCGCGGAAATATTGGCAAGCGCCGTCATGCTGCGCGGATCATTACCGCTTGGATAATCCGTATTCCACTGCGCGATACGAATATCTTGTGGCGATGATGCGACAGGATCTTTCCACGGTTTAAAATCTCCCCGCACCGCCGCGCCCACCGCCAACGCGGCGCATGCCAAACCTCCCCACCTGCGCAATCTGTGTCGACGACGATCCCCCGCGCGACAAGCCAGCCACACACATCCAAAAGCCACAACCCCCAATGTTGGAATCCACGAAATCCACTGCAAGAGACTGTTGCGATCTCCAATGACTCGCCCGAGAAACCAAACCGCGAATAGGCTAAACCATGCGGCATCTATAAGAAGACGCGCCCAATTCCACAGGGGGAGTCGCGCTTTAGGCAGTGGCGCATCCAAAATTTCAACGGACGCTTCGGTCATGCCAAAAATTCCTCGGGTGCCGCTTTGGCAGCACACGAATGGCGGAGGCATCTGAAAAGTGGGATTTGCGGCAACATGCTTGTTCTATCGGCTTACAAAGCTCAAATGAATGGGCTTTCTTACAAAGAGAATCAGATTCTAATATGTTTGGCATCGCTCTTGCACTATTCAATTGTCCACCCAATTTCGTGGACAGAAAAGGAACACAACAATGGCTGGAAAAATTATTGGAATCGATTTAGGAACAACAAACTCATGCGTGTCCGTGATGGAGGGTGGTCAACCCAAAGTGTTGATCAACGCTTCGGGTAGCCGCACAACGCCAAGCGTTGTCGGTTTCACTGAGAAGGGCGAGCGGCTTGTTGGCCAACCCGCGCGTCATCAACAAGTGACCAATCCAAAGAACACCGTGTTCAGCATCAAGCGCTTCATGGGTCGCCGTCATAGCGAAGTGGAAGGCGAAGAGAAGATGGTGCCCTACGCGGTCACCGGTGGCTCGCAAGATTTGGTCAAGGTGGAAATTCGCGGCAAGGAATACACGCCGCCAGAAATTAGCGCCATGATTTTGCAAGAGCTGAAGAAAGTGGCCGAAGATTATCTTGGCGAGAAAGTGGATCGCGCGGTCATCACCGTGCCCGCGTATTTCAACGACAGTCAACGCCAAGCCACAAAGGACGCCGGCGAAATCGCTGGCCTGCAAGTGGAGCGCATCATCAATGAGCCAACCGCTGCGGCTTTGGCTTATGGTTTGGAAAAGAAAAAGAATGGCCGCATTGCGGTGTTTGATTTGGGCGGCGGAACATTCGACGTGAGTATTTTGGATATTGGTGATGGCGTGTTTGAAGTCATGGGCACCAACGGCGACGGTCACCTTGGTGGCGACGACTTTGATCAGCGCTTGATCGATTTCATCGCCGAGGAATTCCGCAAGAAGGAAGGCATTGATGTCCGCAAGGACGCCATGGCTTTGCAACGCCTGAAGGAAGCCGCGGAAAAAGCCAAGATTGAGTTATCCAATCAACTTGAAACCGTGGTGAATTTGCCGTTTATCACGGCGGATCAAAGTGGCCCGCGCCATTTGCAAGTCACCGTGACGCGCTCGCGTTTCGAGGACATGTGCAAGGATTTGTTCGATCGTTTGCGTGGTCCATGCGAGCAAGCGTTGCGCGACGCCAAGTTGTCCGCCAAGGACATTCAAGAAGTGGTCATGGTTGGTGGATCCATTCGCATTCCAAAGGTGCAAGACATTGCCAAGGATATTTTCCAAACGCAAGAGCTTGACCGCAGCATCAATCCTGACGAAGTGGTTGCCATTGGCGCCGCCATTCAAGGCGCCGTGTTGCAAGGCGATGTGAAGGATGTTCTTCTGCTTGACGTCACTCCACTTTCGCTTGGCGTGGAAACGCTTGGCGGCGTGATGACCAAGTTGATTCAGAGCAACACCACCATTCCAACCAGCAAGAAGGAAACTTTCTCAACAGCCGCTGACAATCAAACCAGCGTCACCATTCACGTGATGCAGGGCGAGCGCGAGTTTGCCGCCGACAACCGCACCCTGGGTCGTTTCGACTTGACGGGAATTGGTTCAGCGCCGCGCGGATTGCCGCAAATTGAGGTTGAGTTTGCCATTGACGCCAACGGAATCTTGAATGTTTCCGCCACCGACAAGGCCACCAGCACCAAGAAGGAAATCCGCATCACTGGCTCGAGTGGTTTGAGCAAGGAAGAAGTGACGCGCATGCGTCAAGAGGCGGAGCAAAATGCGGCGGCTGACAAGACTCGTCGCGAATTGATCGACCTGCGCAATCAGGGCGAGGCGTTGGCGTACTCCACCAAGAAAAGTTTGGAGGAGCACGGCGGAAAGATTTCGCAGGAGAGCCGTGGCAAAGTGGAAAGCGCGTTGTCAAACCTAGAGGACAAACTGAAGGGCGAGGACAAGACAGCCATTCAAGCGGCCATGAAGAACTTGAATGATGCGGCAATGGAGCTTGGCAAAGCCGTATACGAGGCGAGTTCGGCAGGTCAAAAGCCTGGCGAAGGCGCGGACGCGGGCAAGCCAGCCGGTGGAAAAGAAGATGTGATTGACGCCGAGTTTGAAGTGAATGATCAGAAGTAATTTTCTTCTGACAAAGTGTTGAAAGTGAAAGCCGCGGAGATTTCTCTCCGCGGCTTTTTTATGGCGCAAGCATGTCGGCGTCCTATGATGCCGCATGAATATGCAAAAATTTCCACTGCTGATTGTGTGCGCGCTGGCCCTGGCATTTGAATTAGGCAACCAAATGCCGCAAGCACCAGCACGAATTGGTTGCGCATGGCCGCTGAGCACATGTCCCGTGTGCCTGAAGCCATTGGGTGCGGCGCCCGTGATAAAAATAATCGATGACCCAAAAGATCCCAGTTTGAATGGCCGAGAAATTCGTTTTGAAAGCGCGCAGTGCGCCGCGACATTTGAAATTGATCGCGCCAAATATCTCAAGCCCGCCAATGAGCAAATGGTGCGGGAACAATTGCCGCAGTATCCAGCGATCAATTGCGTGGTGATGCCCGACGAGTCGCTGTCCGATCCCACTAGTCCCAATGCCGGCAAAGGCGAAAATATAATTGTTGGAAATAGATTGGTGCGCACCTGTTGCGGGCAATGCGCGCGCCGCGTGCGCCGCGACCCTGTGAAATGGCTGGCGCAAGTGGATAAAGGAATCATGGCCGATCAAGGTGCGAAGTATGCGTTGAAAGTGTGCGTAATCAGCGGCGCGCCGTTGCCCGCTGAACCTGTGAATATATTTATTGGAAGCCGCTTGGTGGAAGTAGCAACACCCGCGGACGCGCTCAAAGCGCAGCAAAACCCCATTGAAACGCTGGCCAAACTTGACGCGGCGCTTGCGGCGATGAAACCAGCGTCAACCACGGCGCCAGACGCATTGCCTAGCACACCGCCCACTGCAAAGTGATTGGCGTGTGAACGCAGTTAATTATTTTTACGTGCAAGCAACGCCGTGAATAAACCTGGACCAGTGGCCACCGGATCGCTGCCAAGTAATCGGTAGCGCAATAATTCAAAGCCCGCCACTTTTGCCACGCGACGAATGGCGTCGGCGGAAAAACCCAAATGCACATGGCCCATGCTGGCGGCATACGCGCGCCGATCGTGGGGCACCATGTCCACAATGAACAATCGACCATTGGCTTGAAGCGCGCGCGCCACTTCACGCAACGCCGCTTCAACATCCGCCACGTGATGCAACACAAGCATTGCAATGGCCAGATCCACCTCGCCATCTTTCAATGGCAACTCCTCCATGCTTCCACGGCGAAATTCCACATGCTTCACATGCGCAAGTCTTTTTTGCGCGGCGTCCAACATTGATTTTTCCCGGTCCACCGCGATCACTTTGCGCACCAACCCAGCCAACACTTCACTGGCCTCGCCGGTTCCGCAACCCAAATCAGCGACCACAGTTTCAGGATCCAGAAGATCAAGAAGCGCGGCGTTGGTGACGCGCGTTCCAAAAAGTTTTTGGCGAACATCGCTCCACTGTCCACCCACGCGGCCAAAGAAAGCCTCGCTATCCACGCGACGCGAAGCAATCACGCTGGCCATTCGCTGGCGATCTTGCGCAACCTCGGGATGTGTTTGAATACTTTGACGCGCCACTTCCCACAACGCCTTGGAATCATTGGGCATGGTGGCGTTCGGCATGCGATACAAACCCGCGGTGCCTTCACTGCGCCTGGCAATCCAACCACCATCAAGCAACGGCTTCAGATGGCGACTGGCGGTGCTTTGCGGCACTTGCACAATGCGCGCCAATTCACCAACGCTCAATTCCTCTTCGGATAAAAGTTGCAACATGCGCAATCGAACCACGTCGCCGAGCGCGGTAAATTGCCCCAACAAACGATCCGCGTCCCCAGTGTTGCGTGTGTTGCGCCGGCTCATCGCGGCACGAAATTAAATTCCACCAGGCAGTGCCAGTGTTGGCCCAAGAACTTGTCCACGCGCAAGAAGCGCGGATTGAACGCGTGGATCATTTGGATTCACGCCGTAGGCTTGGCGCAATCTGCGCAAGGCGTCGGCCTGATCGCCAAGTTTTTCCTGCAACTGCGACATCTGTAAATATGGGCTGATGATCCGCTTCATGCCGTAGCCCTCGTCCAATTCGATGGCCGCCAAAAGCGCGGTCTTTTCTGAATCCATGTCGCCAGTGCTGTCGGCGATTTCAGCCAATTTCACGTAGGCCTCCGCGCTACGAAACTCGGCGCCGGCGTTGCGAAGAAGCAAATACAACTCGGGAATATCCTTTTGCTTCTGCATGCAATCCGCCAAGGCGAATACCACATCCATGTTGTCGGGCTTGCGCGAATTGGCGGCTTCAAGCGCATGGCGCGCCTCGGGCAAATTACCCAGACACAATTCAGCGCGGCCTAAAATAAATTGCGCCTTCCACTCGCCAGGCCATTGATCAACGACGGGGCGAATTAAATCGGCGGCTTGTTGGCACTGATCAAAGTCAATGTAATGCTGCGCCGAATTTGTGGTGCTCTCAATTGGCGGCGCGCTGCTGCAACCAATCAACGTTGGCGTGGCGAGAAGCGAAGCGACGATAATTTTGGTGAAGTGAGTCATGGGCGTCGAGATGATAATGTCTTCCACGCCGTAGCGTGCTGACCAATGAACCCCCTGCAAACCGCAATCCTTCGCCACACCACCACCGATGGCCTGCATCATTTTGACTGGCTTTTGGCTGGCTCGCAGATTGTGCTGCCTGAGGCTCGGGAAACTTTGTGCTGGAGGTGTCCGCGGCTTCTCACCGCGATGGCCGTGCGCGAGCACATGATTGTGCAGGCGCTTTGCAAACATCGCGGCTTGTATCTCACGCTCAATAGTGCCCATGAATTGGATGGCGGCCGCGGAACGGTGGAACCTGTCGCTCGTGGATGGGCGCAAGAATTACAAACTGAAATGAACACGGCTGAAACAAATTTGGCGGCGCCACACACAACCACTGGAAAGATGGAATTGACCACGCCAACTCAAATCATAAAGGAGCGCGTGTTCGTTCTGCGCTTTGAAAACACCCCGACACTGTTTGTATCGTTGCAAGGGAATCGGCTTACACGTGTCGACAATGTCGCTGACTTGAATTTGCTTGCGTGAATTTGTTCGCGTGAATTTGTTCGCGTGAATTTGTTCGCGTGAATTTGTTCGCGTGAATTTGCCTGGCTGAATTTCAGCGCGTGGGCATGCGGCGCGATGCAAATTAAGTGAACGCGTCCCACATCAACACACTCCACGCCACCAGCGCGAACGGCGCTTTGGAAAGCGCGCCAAGAATTCTTCCAATGGCCGCGCCCGCCGCGGGCTTGAGAGAATTCTTCATTTCACGTCCGTGCATTTTTTCACCCGCGATGGCGCCAACAATCGCGCCCACGATGGCGCCAATTGCGGAGCCCGCAAGCGGAATTGGAATTAAAACGGTTCCAATGATCAAGCCAACAATGCTTCCAATCATGCTGCCAACCGCGCCCTTGCGCGAGGCGCCGCCGGCCTTGGCGCCCAATGCGCCAGCCACAAATTCAACTATTTCACCCGCTGTTCCCGCAAGAACCGCGATCACCAGCGCTGAAACTCCAAAGGGCATGGGCAGCGCTGGCCACAGCCACATCACGACGGCGTCAGTGGCACCAGCCACTCCAATCATGATCCAAGTTCCAGGCAAGCCAAGAGGCGTCACCACCACGCACCCCAATCCAAACATCGCGAAACAACTGGCGCAAATGTATTGGGTCCACATCATAATGCTGGTCCCATCAGCCGCAGTTCATCGCGAAGTATTGCCGCCAACTCAAAGTTCTCGCCGCGGATGGCCGCCAACATTCGCCGCTCAATTTCAATGCGCTGGCTCGACGGCAATTTCAATGTGAGCGATTCACGCAACCCGCGCAAGTACTGCGCTTCAATTGATTGTTCAAATTCTTGCGGAGCTCCGGCGCGCGCGAATGATTTTTTCAACGCATCCAGACCGTGGTCAATCGCCGTGCCGGCCTCTGATTTTCTACCCGCCAACATCGCCACTGCAACTTCGGCGCGAGTTTGCATTTTTATTTCATTGGCGCGCCATGATTCATAACGCGCGCGTTCCGCGTTGTCGGCGCCGCGGGCGCAAAGCAATTCTAAAATTGCAATGTTGTGCATCGCGTCCCGGCGAACACGCGGCCATAATTCCAAAACCGCGCATGCCATGGCGCGCTGTCGAAAAAGCAAAAGTTCACCAATCAAGTCGGAGGCATCGTCCGGGTCAACGCATGCGCCGCCAAGCGCGGCGATGTTGCCGGATCCTTCCAGTTGCGAACGGACCCGATCCAAGACCGACCCAAATCCACCCGAAGCGTTGCCATCGGGTCGCCCATCGGCCTCGATTTGAATAATTCCAAGCTCCAAACGCACCTGTATTAAGAGCCTGCCATCGTGCCCAGACAGGGTCCTGGCCCCAAAGCGCCCGGATTGCCACAGCCAATCCTTCAAAATTGGGGTGAGATCGCTGGAACTGGACATGTGGATAATGTTAACTCACATAAAATTTGTATTGGATGGAATTCCTAGGCCAGAACAAGTTTTAGAAAAAACATATTTCGGGTAAGGTTTTCATGTACTTGGCAACTATGATGATTCATTCGAGCGGTTGGGACCCCCCTTTCGAAAAGAAGTTATGGCGAGAGTAATTGCTACATCTGATTTACAAACATACATGCGTCAAATTGGCGAGACGCCGCTGTTGACACCCGAGTCTGAAAAGATTCTGGGCTGGAAAATTGTAAACAACTCTGATGACTGCGACCCGCAGCAAAGCAAACTTCGAAGCGAGTCGATCGAATTGATGATCAAGTCCAATCTGCGCTTGGTGATCGCCATCAGCAAACATTATTCCCACCGCGGTCTTTCGCTGTCAGACTTGGTGGAGGAAGGCAACGTGGGTTTAATCCGCGCCGCCCAAGGATTTGATCCAGCCCAAGGCGCGCGCTTCAGCACGTACGCCAGTTGGTGGATCAAACAATCCATCAAGCGAACTTTGATCAACGCCCAGCAAGCCATCCACATTCCGGCCTACATGGTGGAACTGATCGCGCGCTGGAAAATTGAAACGCGCAAATTCGAGACGGCAAATTCCCGTCCGCCATCCATTTTGGAACTTTCCAAAGTGATGGGCATTCCAGTGCGCAAACTAAATATTGTGAAGAAGGCGATCACCGCCTACAACTCGCCCAATCAGGCGCCGAAATCCATCGGCGGCGAAGAGCCAAATTTCAACGACCTTTTCACCGACACAAAAAATTCCGGACCCGAGGAAAAGATCAGCGCGCGCGAGGATTTCTCGGTGATCGTGAAGTTGCTTGATTCCATCGATCATCGCGACGCACATGTGTTGCGCCTGAGATTTGGTCTTGAAGGCCAGGAACCGCTCACACTGAAAGAAGTTGGCGAACAAGTGGGATTGACCCGCGAGCGCGTGAGACAAATCGAAGTGGACGCCTTGAAAAAACTGTACGCGCGCATGATGGACGACAAGCCTTTGCGTTTCTCCTTGGGTGAATCGGATAGCTCCAATGAAGATGCGTCCGATCAACACAATCGTCGTCCGAATATTTCCTTGGCGCGCACGGATAAAAAATCGCCGAAATCAGATCACTGATCTTGGGCACGGCGCTTTCGAGCGTGACTCAAAAACATTTCAGCTCGGCGCTTTCGCGCGTGACAAAACACAATCAAGTCGCTGACTTGCCGGGCTTGGTTGGATTGTGAAACGGCAACGGATACACATTGGCCTCGGCGCGCTCGCGACCAAGATCCACCATCAAGGCGGGCATTGTCTCAGCAATGTCAATGTCCACAATCGCCATTGCAATAGGCATGTCAAGGGTTGGGCTTAGGCAACCACTTGTGACGCGGCCAACAATTCGATCGCCACCGGAACCACTTGCGATGACATTCATTCCTTGACGCGCGCTGCGGCGCCCCTGCAATTTCAATCCGACCAACTTCTGTTTCAGACCTGCCTTGGCAATTTTCTCCAGCGCATCTTGTCCAATGAAACGCACTTCGCGCTCATCGCCCGCGCCCTTGTCCATCTTCACGGCAAAGTTCAATCCCGCCGTCAACGGATCAACGGTCTCATCTATCTCGTGTCCATACAGCGGCATTCCCGCCTCCATGCGCAACGTGTCGCGCGCGCCAAGTCCACACGGCTTGATCACGCTTGTGGCGGCTCCCATGTCTTTCAGCAACATGCTGAGCGCCAACTTGGCCATGCCCGCGCCCAAAATAATTTCCACGCCGTCCTCACCGGTGTAACCAGTGCGGCTCACAAGCAACTTCACCACCATCAAACTTTTCTCCACAAAGCGATATCGCTTGAGCGTGGGAATCTCGCGACTCATGGTGCTGACCAAGTCCATCACCTTGGGTCCCTGCAGAGCAACCATGGCGGTGGACGCGGTCTGATCGTCCATTTTAAATACCAAATCTCCCTTGTTAGCCGCGAAATGTTGCAACAATTTCAAGCGGTTGGACGCGTTGCACACCATCAGATATTCATCCTCCTCCAGGCAATACACCAAGATGTCGTCGCGGCAACCGCCCTGCTCATTCAGCACCAAGCCATAGCGCACCGCGCCTTTGGTCATGCCAAGAATTCCACGCGTGCAGATGCGATCCAAAAATCGGCGCGCGTGCCTGCCGGTGAATTTGATGCGACCCATGTGGCTCACATCAAAGAAGCCGGCGGAAGTGCGAGTCCATCGATGCTCTTCCAGAATGGATCCAAAATGCAGCGGCATGTCCCAACCAGCGAAGTCCGTCATCTTGGCGTGGTGTTGCAAGTGCATCGCATGAAACGGTGTTTCCATAAGCGTGGCTGTTGTCATTTTTTTCCTGTGATGAAATTTCGAGAGGTGAAGTTGTTGAAGATGAATTGACTGAGGATGAATTTTATTGAGTGGAAGGTTCCGCGTCACCTTTGGCGGCTTGAAGTTTGGCCACTTCGCGTTCGAGCGATTTTAATTTGCGCGACATGCCAAACAAGTCGCGAAAGACCAGGTGATTTCGCAGTGCTGCATCGCTTTCGATGGCGGGAACACCGGCCACGCGCATGCCCGCGGGAATATCGCCCACCACGGCGGACTTGCCAGCCACTTGTACCCCGTCGCCAATGGAAAGATGTCCAGTCACGCCAACTTGTCCACCAAGCACGACATAATTTCCCATGTCCACGCTGCCGCTGATGCCAACCAAACTCACCAACAAACAATGTTTGCCGATGCGCGTGCCGTGTCCAATGGAAATTAAATCCGCGAACTTGGTGCCCGCGCCAATGCGCGTCTCTTGCATCGCGGCGCGCTCAATGACACAGCATGATCCAATTTCAACATCGTCCTCAATGACCACAATGCCCGACTGCGGAATTTTTTCGTGGCGCCCCTTGTGCGTGGCGTAACCAAATCCGTCGCTGCCGATCACGGTATTGGCGTGCAGCGTGACGCGGTTTCCGATCACGCAACCGTCATAAATACACACGCCCGGATACACGATGCAATCTTCGCCTATTTGCACGCCTTCGCCGATATACGCGTTGGGATAGATCACGCAACGCGCGCCCAACGTGGCGCCGCGCTCAATCACCGCGCCCGCGTGCACAGCGCACCCTTCGCCAATGCCAACAGTTGTATGAATGACGGCGCGTTCTGAAATCGAATTATTTTTTTCCGCCGCTCCAATTGGCGCTGGATGATTTCTAAATCCATGCAGCACAACCATGGCTTGGCGAAATGCGAAGTAAGGATCAATGGCCTCTAATATGGCCACGCCGGCTTTCACTGTTGCTCCACTGGCGACAATCACCGCGGTGGCATTGGTGGTGGCCAAATGCGCGGCATATTTTCGATTGGCCAGAAAACTCACTTGGCCAACTTGCGCGCTCTCAATCGGGGCGCAGGAACTCACTTGCGCGGAGCCATCTCCATGCAATGTGGCGCCAATTTTTTGGGCAAGTTCGTCGAGTCGGATAGCCATAACAACCGCAAGCCTAGCAACCAACTTTGATCCCGTGGTGGCCTTATGTGCGATACGGCTTGCGCATGGTTATCCTCAAAAGTAGAAATGCAAAGGCTCGTCAATCAACGCCGTTGCTCGGGGTGTCACCCGAACAAGTGGCGACTTCATTTTGTCACGCTTGTGCTGATTGCCATCCATGCAATAGTTGCGCCTCTAGCGCTCGCGGGCGACATTGAGGACCAAACTTTCGCCGATCGCCCGATTTCAGTGGTGACCATCAAGGGCTTGAGTCGAATCAGCGAGCAGGAAATTAAAAACAATCTTCGCATTGGCGCGGGCGAGCCATTTGAATCCTTGGCGGTGCGCGCGGACGTAGCCAGTCTGTATCGCCTTGGCCACTTTGAAACTGTTTCCGCCGAAGCGTCCCTGCTCCCCGACGGCACCGTTGAGGTGACGTACACATTGATTGAACAAAGCCTGGTGCTTGACATTCAAACTGTTGGCAACAAAGCAGTGAGCGATCAGGAATTGCGCGCCGTGGTTCCTTTGTATCCCGGAGGTCCGCGCGACGACTTTCTTCTGGAGCAAAGCATTCTGAAAATGAAGGATCTGTATCGCAGCAAGGGCCACTACTTGGTGGAGATCACTGTGGACGAATCGCGCCTGAAGGAATCTGGAATTTTGATTTTTAGAATTGTGGAAGGTCCGCGCGTGCGCATTCAAGAAGTTGAATTCGTGGGCAATCGCGCGTTTCCAGCCAAGCAACTTGCCGCGGAAATCAAGACAAAACCTTGGATTTTTATATTTCGCAAAGGCAACTTGGATGAGGAGGCGCTGGTGGACGACGTGGCGTCCTTGGATAAGTTTTACAAAGACCACGGCTACGTTGACGTGCGCGTGGATCGCCGCGTGGAGTTGAACTCCGATCAGAAAGAAGCCAAGGTTGTTTTTGTGATCGATGAGGGTCGTGAATATCGTCTGCGCTCCGTGCGGGTGGAAAGCGCGACGGCCGATGGTCAACTGCGGGTTTTTTCATCGGAGCAATTGCGCTCGCTCATGACACTGCGCCCCGGTGACGCGTATCAAAAGAAGGGCATTGACTCAAGCGTAAAAAGTATTCAAACCGCGTACTTTGTGATGGGCTACATCAACGCCAAGGTGAACACCAACTATGTGCGATCTGGCGAGGAGGCCGAGGTGGACATGCTGATCAGCATCACCGAGGGAGATCGCTATGAAACGGGCCTGGTGCAGATCCAAGGTAATTTCATAACGCGCGACAAGATCATCAGGCGCTTGGTGCGCTTTCAACCTGGTCGACCAATGGACGGCCGCGAAATCGAACTCACGCAAATTCGCTTGAAGTCCACCAATTTATTCAACGACATTCGTGTCACGCCGCAAGAGGAGGATCCGGACAAGCCTGGAACGCGCGATGTGCTGGTTGAGATCAAGGAGAAGAACACGGGCAGCGTGAACTTTGGTATTGCAGTCGGCACCGACCAAGGTTTCGGCGGTGAAATCTCGCTGAATCAATACAACTTTGACATCGCCGACGTGCCGACATCGTTCAGTGAATTCACCGCGGGGCGCGCCTTCCGCGGCGCGGGTCAATCATTCACCATCGCTATTCAGCCAGGTATTGATGTGAGCACCTACTCCATTTCATTGGGCGAACCGCATTTGTTTGAAACAGATTGGTCGGGCAGCACCAGTCTCTCCTATCGCAATCGCGTCTATCCGCAGTGGACCGAAGAGCGCACCACGATGTCATTTGGAACAGGCCGGCGACTTGGGGACTACTGGACATTTGGAACCAACGTGCGTCTAGAGAATGTCACGCTCACGCAATTTGAAGATGGCACTCCACTGGTGGTTGAGAATGAGCAAGCGGGTCCAAGTCAATTTGGCGTGCTCTCGCTTTCCATTTCGCGAAACACGGTGGACAGCAAGACTCGTCCGGGTTCTGGATCCGTCGCCGAAGTCACGGGCAGCATGTACGCGGGAGCGTACAGTTTTCCAATGGTCCGCGGCAGCTACACCACGTTCCTCACGTTGGACGAGGATTTTCTGGGGCGCAAAACCACGCTGCGCTTAAATTCACAATTTGGATACATCACCAGCGACAACGCGCCAGTGTTCGAGCGCTTCTATTTGGGTGGCCGAACATTGCGCGGCTTCGCGTTCCGCACCATCAGTCCTGTGACGTATCAGTTGCAGGGCTACACGAACTCATATCCACCAACTACGCAAGGACCAAGCAACGGCGCACCACCCACCAGCGTCGGTGGTCAATTTATGTTCTTCGCCGGCACGCAATATGAAACGCCCATCTTTCAAGATGTCATCACCGCCGTGGCTTTCGTTGATTCTGGAACCGTTACAGGCAACGACTATCCAGGCGACATTCCAAATCCAGTTGGCTTCACGCAATATCGCGCCAGCGTTGGAGTTGGCTTGCGCTTGTACATTGGCGCGCTTGGTCCCGCTCCAATCGCGCTGGATTTCGCGGTTCCTTTAATGAAGGAAAGCACCGACGAAACGCAGGTGTTCTCGTTTAA
>Ga0214919_10001941_pt1 | contig 33208 bp, 28 predicted proteins | sample LL1503_MetaG_FD_177994 | JGI IMG/M metagenome (GOLD analysis project Ga0214919, IMG submission 177994) | Freshwater microbial communities from Lake Lanier, Atlanta, Georgia, United States - LL-1503 | ecosystem: Environmental > Aquatic > Freshwater > Lake | place: USA: Georgia | collected... | reverse complement strand
GTGGTGGAGTAACTTTGCAATTCTTAGGCCGGCGCGAACTTATGGGACTTGAAGTTGGTGCCACGTTGCAAGCAGAGGGCATGGTTGGCGATGAAGATGGCTCGCTAACAATTCTTAATCCCGCTTACCAAATAATAATATAATTTTACTTAAGTAATATGACCCTGTAAATACGTATTAGATATTCCAAAATTATTCCCACTGCTAATCCCAACAGCGAAAGTAAAGCGAGAATTCCTACGTAAATACTTGCCCAACCTCTCATTGGAACTCTTACACCAAATAGATAACCAATGCCAATAACTAAAATTAAAATAATCGAAATTATAAAAAGAAGAAAACTCGATGTAGATAGAACTCTGATGAAACGAGTTCCAAATAACAATAATCCATCTAAAGCAAGTCCATATTTTTCTGGAAACTTAAAGTTTGATTCACCCTTTAAGCGATTTTTTCTACTATATTCCAAAGTAAAAACTTCACCGAATCGAGAGGATATGTGACCCCTTAAAAAAAGGCCTTCATTTGGAAGAGTTGCCAAAGTCTTATAAACATTTTTTGAAATCAGGTAAAAATCTTGAAATCCAACTATAAAATTTCCATCTGAAAAAAGTTTAAGTGTTCGATAAAATAATTTTCTTACATTTTTTTTTAAAAAAGATTCTTTACGATCTCTGATGACTCCTGCAACTATAGAATAACCTTGTTGCCATTGATTGACAAAACCATCAATCAATTCTATGGGATCCTGCATATCGCTCTGATAGATAACGAATGCATCACCCTCTGCTGTCTTCATCATTTTTAAAATAGAGGCTTGAAATGTTAGAGGGGGTTCTAATTTGTTAACTTTCAATCTCTTTTCATAAGATTCCCAAATTCTCAACATTTCTAATGATTTATCAGTACTACCATTATCATTAATAATGATCTCAACGTTTATGCCTTTTACCTCTAGCCTCGCAATTAAATCACTAACGGCTAACTTGAGTTCAGGTATATTTTCTTCTTCATTCCTAACAGGAATGCCGATAGTTAACAATTGATTTTCCATACTAGATTTCATTTTGCATTTTTCACTCTCTCCAGAATTTGAGTTATATCCATTTCAGGTTTCCAATTGCTTACTCTCGGATAGAACTCTATTTTTGGGAAGTCTACGTCTACGGACCTGTTGTTTTTGTCGTAATTTATGATCCCTTTTCCAATTTCATGCTGGATAAGATCAACCAATTCGCATAAATGTCCATTCCACACAGGGGAGGCATAGCACAACTTTTGTTCGGTTTTGATAGATTTTTCTATCGCCGTTATCGCGTCACTAATATGTAGAATCGGAAAATATTGCTCACCAGAACTTATATCAACAACTTTTCCTGCGTTTAGCTCTCGAGTCAAAGTTGGAAAAATCCTATCTGAATTCTCACCTTGCCCAAATACATGTGGAAGAATAATTGTTGTCAAGTTTATCAAATTTTTATTGTAAGCGTCATCTAATATCGCCCTAAAGATATTTTTATGGATTGAATAATTGTCATAACGACCATACTTAATTTGGTTTTCAAAATATGACCCGATTTGAACCCATTTAAGGGCTGGTTTATTTTCTAAAACTATATAGCTTAAAAATTTTGCTTGATATATCAGGTTGGCCTCTAGCGATTCTTGAAAGTTCGCATGGGGATGAGAGGAACTACAGTTTATAATTACTGTAGGTTCAAAAGATTTTACAATATCTAATGCGTTTTCTGTTTCATGCCCCATTTTAAGAGTTTTATATTGAGAATCAAGATAGTGATACAAACTATTTCCAATAAAACCATTTCCCCCAAGTATTACTATTTTCTCTTCTGCGGTGATCAAGTTACTAAATTTCGTAGCCAGGGTGGTGGAGATTCTTTAGCTAATTTTGTCAGATCATTTTTTTCTCTAAGCGTATCCATTGGTTGCCAAAATCCTTCGTGCTTATAAGCCCGAAGTTGTCCTCTTCGAGCCAATTCTGGCAAGGCAATATATTCGAACGACTCTGCCTCTGGGCCGATAAATTGTGCTACTCCCGGTTCTAAGATAAAAAATCCGCCACTAATCCAACCCTCTTCGGCCTGATTTTTTTCACCAAACGCTTTTACTTCTATGCCTTCTAAATGTAGGTGTCCAAATCTAGCGGGTGGCCGTACCGCAGTGACAGTTGCTAATTTTCCATGTGCGACATGGAAATCTAAAAGTTGCTTTAAGTCAATGTTCGCTAATCCGTCTCCATAGGTTGCGAGGACTCTTTCATCGGGTGCATAACTTGCCATGCATTTAGCTAGCCTTCCTCCGGTCTGAGTATCTAAACCTGTGTCAAGAGTTTTTACGTCCCAAATATTTTTTTCCTTAAAAGTGTTTGCCCAATTCTTGATTACCTCACCTTTATAGCCCAATGCGATTACAAACTCTTTGATTCCTTGGGTTGCGCAGATATTCATTATATGCCAAATAATAGGTTGATCATCAATTAAAATCATGGGTTTTGGTTTATTATCTGTTTCTTCTGAAATTCTAGTGCCGAACCCTCCCGCCAAAATAATAGCTTTCATAATTTTTCACTTAAAATTTCATTTATGGTATTTATAACGTAATCGAGCATCTCCAACGACAGTCCCGGCCAAACCCCAATCCAAAAAGTGTCTCTCATTATTTTATCTGAATTTTCAAGAGATCCATGCACTCTTCGTTCGGTATTTATAAATGCCGGCTGACGGAGTAAATTTCCACCAAAAAGAAGCCTCGTGGCTATTTCTTTTTCATTAAGTTTTTTAGTAATTTCATCTCGAGATATTGGACAGCGGTCGCGAACTGTTATGGCGAATCCAAACCAAGACGGCTCACTTCCAACGGTTGCTTCGGGGAGAATTAAAATATTAGACCAATGTGATAAGCCCTCTTTTAAATAGTTCCAATTTCTTCGCCGTAAAGCTATAAAGTTAGGGAGCTTATCGAGCTGCGCTAACCCGATTGCCGCCTGAATGTCACCAGATTTTAGATTATACCCAAGGTGTGAATAAATATATTTATGATCATACCCTTCTGGCAATTCCCCTAATTTCCATTCAAATCTTTTAGCGCATGTGTTATCACACCCAGGCAAACACCAACAATCTCTTCCCCAATCGCGCAATGATTCAACTATTGGTTTCAATCTAATATTTTTAGTTAAAACTGCTCCACCCTCACCTGTAGTTATGTGATGTGCTGGATAAAAACTTAAGGTAGAAAGGTCACCAAAACTTCCAAGCATTTGATTTTCGTAAGTTCCACCAAGAGCATCACAATTATCTTCAATAAGCCAAAGATCGTTTTCTTTAGCAACTTCCATCATTAAAGCTAGATTTGAAGGGTTTCCTAATGTGTGTGCAAACATAATTGCTTTTGTTTTAGGTCCAATTGCGGATTTTATCAAATCTTCTTTTGCGGAGTAAGTACCCAAATCGACATCAATATAAACAGGAGTTAGATTATTTTGTAAAATTGGCGCTACTGTTGTTGGAAATCCGGCAGCGACCGTTAGAACTTCGTCTCCCGAAACGAGGGCGTCCTTGCCAAGTTTCTGACTCTTCAGTGCAGAAATTGCAAGCAGATTTGCAGAAGAACCCGAATTTACCATGTGTGCATTACGCATACCTATTATTTTTGCAATACTTCTTTCAAATTTTTCTGTATAAGGACCTGCTGTAAGCCAGAAATCTAAACTTGATTCTATGGCCGCGGCAATTTCTTCGGAACCATAAACCTTACCTGTGACAGGTACCGGAGTTGTTCCAGGTATAAATTTTTTAACTTGGTGGCGATCCCTCATAGCTTTTTGTGCTAACTTAATAACTTCTTTATCTTCTATATTGTCCAAAAAACAACTCCTATTTGAAAACTATCTTGTCCCCTGGTCCCTACGCTCTAGTATTCTAGAGGTGTAATGTTTTCCCATGGAACTAAACGGTGTGGCCCGCCTACTAAATCTACCGGGTCCTGTCTTAATAACTGGCCATACAGGTTTTAAAGGGAGCTGGTTAACTTTATTGCTCCAAAGGTTAGGGGTTGAAGTTTGTGGAATTTCCCTTCCACCACAAGAGAACTCCTTGTATTTAAAACTTGCGTCTGGGTTATCGATAGAAAACTATTTTATTGATATTCGAAATTCAACACTTATTAACCAAACTTTCCAGCGTTTACAACCCTCTGCTGTAATCCATTTGGCAGCTCAATCTTTAGTGCTTGAGTCTTATAAGAGTCCTAAGGAAACTTTTGAGGTCAATGCCTTAGGAACCACAAATATTCTTGATGCCTCATTTTCATATCCTTCAGTAGAAGCAGTGATTGTTGTAACCACGGATAAGGTTTATCGAAACAATGAAAACGGAAAAGCTTTTCACGAAAATGACCCGCTTGAGGGTAAAGACCCTTATAGCTCTAGCAAAGTTGCTGCCGAAGCTGCCGTAAGGGCATGGCAAAATATTTCTAAAGTTTCGTCCGGGCCAAAAGTAGTTTCGGTGCGAGCAGGAAACGTAATTGGAGGTGGGGACTGGGCAACAGGCCGACTCCTGCCAGATTTAATAAGGGGATTCGACGCAAATTCTACTGTTGATATAAGGAATAGCAAAAGCACAAGACCTTGGCAACACGTGCTAGATCCATTAACCGGATACTTGCTTGCACTCGAGCAATTACTTAATGGTTCAAATTTTGATGCTTTAAATTTTGGTCCTAGCTCCAAATCAATCCCAGTTGCAGAAGTAGTTGCCATCGCAACTAGCGCCTGGCCATCCCAAGTTAAAATAAATTTTCAGGAGAGTTTAGAAAAAAATAAATTAGAAGCCACTAAATTAGAGTTAGATTCAACTAAAGCCCGACAACTACTAAATTGGGCACCGAAATGGAGTCAACATGAATCTATCACTGCGACAATTAAGTGGTGGGATAGAGTTTTAAATAGAAAAATGACCGCATTGGAATCTTGTAATATGGACTTAGATTTTTTGCTCGATACTTATATAGACATTGAGTGAACATCAATTGATCTTGTAAACACTTGTGTTACCTATAACTTTAATTTTTGTGATCTCGCCTAGTTTTTCAAATGTGACCCAATTATTCACTATGTCTGCGTATACGAAATTCACCCCCCTGCTCTTGATAAAATTTATACAACCTTCTGTCTTAACCTCTTTAAAATCGTCGATGGCATTCTCAACTAATGTTGCCTTATTTTTGATTTCCTTCTGCAACTCATTATTTAGTAGATTTTGTAGAAATGGAAAAAGATTAAATTTTTCAAGCACTCTTAAAACTCTAACTATTTTTCGTGACTCGGCTACTCCCCTAAATGCATAAATAGCCTCATAGTCCACGTCTGTAAAATTAGTTTTAGAGCACCCAGAGTTTGAATAATACCTTTTGTTTATTTCCTTTTGAGAAAAATTAAACCACACGATGTTCCCATCCATAAACAATTTATTAGTTAGCATTACCGAAGACGATGCTGAGGCTGTAGAGTTCTCTATAAGTAAAGAATCTTCTTTTAAAAGACTTTTTTTACTCCATTCAATTAAATTTCTATTTTCAAAATCGAGACCTTGTGAACGTGATTGATTAACAGCGTAACTAACGCTAAATATCATTAAGAATAAAATCAAGAAAATTGAAACTGCTTGCCTTTGATTGAAATTGCCTTTAGCTTTTATTTGAAATTGAGTAAAAAATTTAAAATATTTAAGGAACAAACCACACGAGAAAATCAATATAACTTTTGCAAATACTTCAAAATGATTAGAAAACTCTATGGCCTTTCCAGATAGCAAATTTGAATTAGCAACCGCAGCGCAAGAAAATGCTTGAATTCCAATAAAAGATACTTTGAATTTCATGTCGCTTTGGAACTTAGAATTACTATATTTTAAGATTAAAACAATCATTCCCAATGATGCCAAGGAGATAGCTGCCGTTAATGCAGCGGCCGGTATGTGACTAGTGATCAATGCTTGTCGAAGTAGAAGCTCTTTATATACGTCAAATCTATTTGCATTTATGGACCAAAGTAAATAAGGAATAGCAAGAATCCAAGAAATGAGTAAAGCTATACAGTTCTTTTTTATAGTTTGCTTTTTGATAATTTTGTAAATGATAAAGAATACTAAACTAACCTGGATTTGGAGAAAGATAAATGGATAATGAAAATAAAGTGATATTCCACTAATAAATCCATAAACTAGGTGATTCTTCAGTGAACCTGTATCAATCGCCCTAATAAAATATAAAAGAAAAAGAAGAAATAAAAATAATACTATTTGAGGGCTAATCGGACGTTCAAGACTATATGGTAAAAATGGGCCCCAAAATATAAACACAAATATAATTGAAAACAGTAAAGTTTTTATCCCAGTCATTTTGAATTCTTTAAATATTTTTTGCATAAAAAATAGGATTGCTGCGCCAATTAGTAATGAGCTATAAATGTATAAATTACTGATTCCAATATTTAGATAAAAACCTATTTTACTAAGTAAAATCTCTCCAAGGCTAAGTACTTCTGTTTTGCCGTTGAATATTGATCCTTCCGGTAGATAGATGTTTGCAAAGTCCAGTTGATTTAGACTTGTGGGTTTCATTCTTGACGTATAGAAAGGATCTCCAACTAATATCTGTCCTCTAAAAATGCCATCCCGGATTACGGTTGGAAAAAGCAAAAATAGATAAGAAATGTAACTGAAAAATAGTACAAATCTCTGTGCAGTCTGACGCTCAGCTAACTGTTTTCTTGTTTTGAGCAACTGACTCTCCTATCTAGACTTAAAGTTGAGCGATGGCGGTGGCGGTGGGATTTGAACCCACGGTGGAGTTTCCCCCACACACGCTTTCGAGGCGTGCTCTTTTGGCCGCTCAGACACGCCACCGAGACCAAAGATACCGGAGTTTTAGCGCACTGCTTCGAAAAACTTTTTGAGTAACTCTTGCGAATGGTGTTCTAGCACCCCTGAAATTACTTCTACTTGGTGCAGTGAACGCCGGTCACGTAATAAATCCCAAAGTGAACCTACTGCCCCGGCTTTTACATCCCAAGCGCCAAATACAACTCTTGGAATTCGTGATTGCAAAATCGCGCCTGCGCACATTGCGCAAGGCTCAAGAGTCACAACAAGTGTGCAATCTTCTAAACGCCAACTTCCAATTTTTTCGGCAGCGTTTCGCAAAGCAATAATTTCAGCATGCGCAGTTGGGTCACCTTTTAATTCGCGTTCATTCCCACCTTTGCCAATAATTTCGCCAGCAGCATTTAGAACCACTGCTCCAATAGGAACATCATTTGATTTTTCCCATACCGCTTGCGCGATCAACAAAGCTGCTTCCATTGCATTAGTAAAATCATTTTGTGGTGCCTTCACTGCGTAGCCTCTGGCGTAAGTATCGATTCAAGGGCTAGGCTCAACACATGCGAGTTCATGTAGCCAATCATCCACTGATTACTCATAAATTGACACTCTTGCGCGATAAAAAAACTGATTCCCCTACTTTTAGATATTTAACTGAAGAGTTAGTAACACTTTTAGCTTATGAGGCAACCCGTGATATCCGCACAGACAAAGTAACAATCGAAACTCCCGTTGCTACAACAGTCGGCTCTCGCTTATCTAAACCTCGCCCAATTGTGGTTCCGATTTTGCGTGCAGGTCTAGGGATGCTTGAAGGTATGACCAGATTAATTCCATCTGCTGAAGTTGGTTTTCTAGGAATGGTGCGCGATGAAAAAACTTTACAAGCAACAACATATGCAAATCGCTTGCCAGAGGATTTAACCGGCCGGCAGTGTTACATCCTTGATCCAATGCTGGCTACCGGCGGAACTTTAATTGCCGCAACTAGATTTTTACTTGATAAAGGGGCAACGGATATCACCATCATCTGCATCCTGGCCGCCCCCGAAGGAGTAGCTGCACTTGAAAAAGCCCTCGATGGTGCTCCGGTGACGGTGGTCATGGGCGCACTTGATGAGCGCTTGAATGAACATGGCTACATCGTTCCCGGCCTCGGCGACGCAGGGGATCGGCTTTACGGGACGGTTTAATCCCACAATTTTAATACTTTCCGGTTGATCCAATCGGGTCAATTAGGAGAGGATTGCGCTCATGAGCAAAGTCCCAGTTGTAAGCGTCCTTAGCCTTAAAGGCGGAGTTGGAAAAACTTCAGTAACACTCGGTTTAGCCGGGGCGGCAACAGTGCGCGGACTTGCAACTCTTGTGATTGACCTTGATCCACAAGGCAATGCAACTTCAATTCTCGCCGCCGAAGAACCAACTGCGACTGCTGCCGACCTATTATCAAATCCAACTCTGGCAAATTTACACAACTCATTAACACCTTGCGCTTGGGAAGTTGCACCTGGCGAAGTTGATGTAATCGCTTCTTCTCCTGAATTAATTCAACATGATGCATTTAAAAGCGCTGCCGCATTTAAGCCTCGTCTTGCTCGTGCTTTAGAAAAATTAGATGGATACGATTTGGTTTTGATTGACTGCCCACCATCACTTGGCACTTTAACCAGAGATGCACTTGCTGCAAGTGATTTGGCAATTATTGTCGCAACGCCAACCTACTTCGGGCTACAAGGTGCTGAACGTGCTGCTGATGAGATTGAAGAGATTCGAAAAAACCACAATAAAAAATTAAAGTTGCTAGGTGTTTTACCAAACCGAGTTAAAAGCGTTGCCGAAGAACATGATTTTAGAATCAAAGAATTAGGATCAATTTTTAAGAAACAAGTACTAACTCCACCAATTCCAGATCGCATTGCATTTCAACAAGCCGAAAGTTTTGGAAAACCAATTCAAACTCTCGGCACAGCAGGAAGTCGTGAAGTTAGTGCAATATTTGATAAGCATCTCACCAAATTATTGCGAGCCCTTAACTCCTAAGCTCCGGTGTAATGCTTTCCAATCTCAGTAAATGCTTGATCTAAAATTGCAAAACCTTCATTTAATTCATCTGCCGTGATCGTGCAAGGTGGGACAACATGCATGCGATTAAAGTGTACAAAAGGAAATAACCCACGAGATTTGCATGCAGCAACAAGCTCACCCATCGCTGGGCTTGTTCCACCGTAAGGTGCAAGAGGTGCGCGAGTAGCACGATCAGTCACCAGATCCATGCCCCAAAAGGTTCCAACTCCGCGAATATCACCGATTACTTTATGTTTTTCAGCTAATTTGTGAAGTGCGGGGCCGATTACTTTTTCGCCAATCTCAAGTGAGTGTTCGATAATTCCTTCTTCTTCCATTGCATCTATCGCCGCAACAGCAGCAGCACATGCAATCGGATGACCAGAATAAGTTAATCCGCCTGGGAAAACTCTTTGATCAAAAGTTGCTGCAATGTCATCAGAGATGATTACTCCACCTAGCGGGATATAACCTGAGTTAACACCTTTTGCAAAAACAATTAAATCTGGAGTTGCCGTGGAGTGTTGATATGCAAACCATTTGCCAGTTCTTCCAAAACCAGCCATAACTTCATCAGCAATCCAAATGATTCCGTATTTATCACAAAGTGCACGAACTCCTTCGAGATAACCTTTTGGTGGAACCAAAATTCCATTTGTTCCAATAACAGATTCAATTAAAATTGCAGCGATAGTCTTAGGACCTTCAAATATGATGGTCTGCTCAAGATGTTCGAGTGCACGTACACACTCTTGTTCTTCACTGGTTGCCCAAAATGCCGATCGATATAAATAAGGTCCCCAAAAATGCACATGTCCATAAGCAAATTCATTTGGGAAGCGACGTGGATCTCCGGTGGCTGAGATGGCTGCACCGGTGTTGCCGTGGTATGAACGGTAGTGCGAAAGAATCTTGTGACGTGATGTGTGAATACGCGCCATACGAATTGCGTTCTCGACTGCATCGGCTCCACCATTTGTGAAGAAAACTTTATTTAAATGACTTTCTGCGTGCGCGACTATTTTCTTGGCGGCAATGCTCCGCGTTTCATTTGCATGTTGTGGCGCAATAGTTGCCAATAAATCTGCCTGCTTCTTAATACCGGCAATCACTTTTGGATGCTGATGACCGATATTTGTAAAAACTAATTGACTAGAAAAATCCAGAAAACGATTCCCATCAAAATCCCAAAAATATGAGCCCAAACCTCCAGCAATCGGCAGCGGAGTTATCGCGCCTTGGGCTGACCATGAGTGGAAAACATGTGCGCGATCAAGGTCGTAAACCTCTTTATTTGTGCTTTTAATACCTTTACTACCTTGGTGAGCGGAATCACTGGCCGGCGGTTTCATCTATCCCCCTACTAAGTCGTACTCTGATAGCCCAACACTAGGAGATTTCGATGGCTTCCACGAGTCCGGGCTATGGAATCACTATTCGCGTTGAAGCTCCATCCGCGAATAAGCCTGTTTCTGCGATAACAACTGCCTTGAATTCGCAAGGTGCGGCGCTTACTGCCTTGGATATCGTTGAATCTTCCTACGATCGTGTTGTAATCGATATTACTTGCGACACTATTGATGCCGAGCACGCAGATCGAGTTGCAAAAACCGTTTCTGAAATTCCTGGCCTGACTGTAAGAAAAGTTAGTGATCGAACATTCTTATTGCACCTTGGCGGAAAAATCGAGATTCAATCAAAAGTACAAATCAAAACTCGTGATGATTTATCACGAATTTATACACCAGGTGTTGCTCGTGTTTGTATGGCGATCGCTGAAGAACCAAGTGATGCTCGCCGTTTAACAATCAAACGAAATACCGTTGCTGTTGTTACAGATGGATCTGCAGTTTTAGGTTTAGGAAATATCGGTCCAGCTGCTGCACTCCCAGTTATGGAAGGCAAGGCCGCATTATTCAAACGATTTGCAAATGTCGATGCTTGGCCGGTTTGTTTGGACACTCAAGATGTTGATGAGATTGTTCGTACCGTGCAAATTATTGCTCCAGTTTATGGCGGAATTAATTTAGAAGATATTTCAGCACCAAGATGCTTCGAAGTGGAACGCAGATTGCGCGAACTGCTAGACATCCCTGTGTTTCATGATGATCAACATGGAACTGCAATTGTAGTTTTTGCTGCACTTCGTAATGCTCTTAAATTAGTCAACAAACCAATTGATAAAGTTAAAATTGTAATTAGTGGCGTAGGTGCTGCAGGCACAGCAGTTTCTCGTTTGCTTTTTCTTGGGGGCGCTAAAACAATTATTGGTTTTGACTTAGATGGTGTGATTCATAAAGGTTCACCAACTAACGATCCAATGCGCGAATGGTTTGTTAAAGAAAGTAATCCAGATAATTTCCAAGGCAGTATTGGGGAAGCACTTGTGGGTGCTGATGTATTCATTGGTTTGAGTGCGCCTAACCTTCTGAGTGAGAGTGATGTAGCAGGAATGGCTGCAGAGAGCATTATTTTTGCGTTAGCCAATCCAGATCCCGAGATAGATCCTGAGGTCGCCCGCAAATACGCCAGAGTTGTTGCAACAGGACGTAGCGATCAACCAAATCAGATTAACAATGTGCTTGCTTTTCCTGGCGTATTCCGCGGATTGCTTGATACTGGAGCTTCAAAAATCTACGATTCAATGTTGTTAGCGGCTGCTGATGCAATTGCTGATTGCGTAAAACCTGAGCAATTAAATGAAAGTTTTATCATTCCAAGCGTCTTTGATCCGGCAGTAACCCCAGCAGTTGCATCCGCCATGCGATCAGCAATAAAAAAATCATCGCATTAGCGTTTTCCGCTTTAGCGGGTAAAGTAAAGATATGAACTTGAGCCCAATAATCCTTCCTTCTAACCAATTTGATCATTTTTATCGCGGTGGTTATCGAATCGGTGAACTTCGCAACGGCCCAGGTGGCCCAATGCGCCCAGAAGAGTGGATTGGTTCGGCAACTACTCGTTTTGGTGAAAAGACAATGGGACTTTCAACTTTGCCAAATGGTGAGTTTTTGCGCGATGCAATTAATGCTGATCCAGAAAGCTGGTTTGGTCCAGAACATGTAAGTGCATTTGGAACTAGTACTGAAATTTTAGTTAAATTACTTGACCCAGATCAACGGTTACCAGTTCATTATCACCCAAATAAAGCATTTGCGAAAAAACATTTAGCGTTAGATCATGGCAAAACTGAAGCTTGGATTATTTTGGAAGCACCTGCAGATGCAAAAGTAGGTTTGGGATTTTCGCAAAGTATGAAAAAAGATGTTGTCCACGACATGGTTAAGAGAATGGATTCTGCGGCGCTGCTTGCATCACTCACAATGGTTCCAGTTAAACCTGGGGATGCGATTCTTGTTCCTGCTGGAACTCCACATGCAATTGAGGCAGGAATATTTGTTCTTGAATTGCAAGAACCAACAGATTTATCTGCTCTTTTAGAGTGGGAAGGTTTTGCGGTTGATGGAATTAAGGATGGCCATCTCGGACTTGGTTTCGACACAGTTTTAGATGCGCTTAGATTTGACCCAATCTCTGCAGCAGAACAGAAAGAGTTAATAAAAAGCACTGGTTTTACCAGTAAGCAATCGCAATCTTTATTTACAAGTAAAGCCGATGGTTACTTCCGTGCGGATTTACTTCCGGGGGATGAAAGTAAAACAAAGGCTGGCTTTTCAATATTGCTAATGCTTGATGGGGATGGCATTTTGAGAACCGCGAATTCTGGAAGTATCGCTGTAGGGCATGGAGATGCACTTGTAATTCCATGGTCTGCTGGTGATTGGAGTTTAAATGGTGGCGTAGGGATCGTTTGTCGCCCACCACTTCCTGCAGCGGCGGCCCTTGCCCCGTGAACTTTGCCGCTACTTTCCAAGATCAATTTTCACCTTTAGCTCCATTTGCACTTTACCTTTTAATCTGGATCTTAATTTTTGTTGAAACCGGAATTTTGATTGGTTTTTGGTTACCCGGAGATTCCCTTCTATTTAGCGCGGGTCTGGTTGCAGCAACTCGTAATGATATGAATATCGTAATTCTGGTGACTGGCGTTTTCTTAGCTGCATTTGTTGGTGATCAAATTGGCTATGTATTAGGTAGAAAATATGGCCGGCCATATTTACAGAAGAAACCCTCTGAGCGACGTACAAAAATGATTACCCGCACTGAAGAGTTTTATTTAAAAAATGGATGGTGGGCGGTTGTTGCGGCTCGTTTTTTCCCATGGATTCGAACATTTATTCCACCAATTGCTGGCATCGGGAAAATGCCTTATTACAAATTCCTCTCTGCAAACTCAATGGGTGCTCTTGTATGGGGTGTGGGAATTACCGCTGCTGGTTATTACTCAGCAACAATTCCTCTAGTGAAAAGTAGTTCTTATTTGCTGGCAGCATTTTTTATCGGTGGATCAATAATCTCAGTTTTTTGGCACAGATTTCGCTCTAATTGATCCTTGCGTTTTCACTCCACCAATTAAAACTCCTGCATACGAAAGCACAATTCCAGTAATTAAATTTGGTCCTATTGCTACGCCGTCTGTTGGGAATACCAAGTCAATTAAGAGAGACCCAATTAATTGACCACCTGTTGTGAATAAAGTGAATCCCAAAACGCCTATCTCTTGCACAATTGTCGAGGCAAATGCAATATAAAGAATTCCTATTGATCCACCGATGTAGATCCACCACGGAGATGTTGGGAATTTAACTAATTTATCTCCACTCAAAGTGGTGAAAAGTAATAAGCATGAAAGTAGAGTGCATCCTGTTGCAAAATTCATCCAGGTAGTGGCCAGACTATGTTTTGAATGCTCATTGATCTGTCCATTTAATGCCCGTTGTAAACCTAACAGCAATCCGCCACCAAATGACAGTGCAATTGCAATCAAGGAAGCATGGGCAACTGTTAAGCGGTCCCACACCGCAACTAAAACAGCAATCACAGTAATTATTGCCGCGAGAGTGCGGCGCAACGTTATTGGCTGTTTGCCGCCTGCTGTCATTCCAGCGCGATCAACAAAAAGTGATGCAGCGGTCTGTCCAGCAATAGTTGTTACCGATAACAAAGCAACTCCGATTAGTGGAACTGAATAAGTTTGAATTGCAACAAATATTCCACCAATTGCTCCAGCGCTTAATCTCCAGCGTGGCAATTGCTTTGATCTAATACCCAACCTGATGCCTCTTAAACCATTTCTAACTTTGGGATTAGTAGCCAAAATTATATTCAATATTATGAACCCAGAAGCAAATGAAATTAATGCCGCCTCCACACCATTGCCCAGCAGCGCGGACAATCCTCCATTAATTCGAGATTGAAGCGCAACTAAAATTCCGCACAAGGCGGCAAAGAGATCAAGACGCATGTACTAAATGTTCGAATGTGTAAATATCGATTCGCGTTTGTCAGCAATAAAATCCATGAGCGCAAATAACACACCAGAGATCACAAAGGTTATGTGGATAATCACTCGCCACATAGTTCCATCACCAACTGTTTCTTTGCCAGAGAGTCCTATGAAATCTTTCAAAAGTTCAATCACAGAAATCGCGACTAGAGAACCAATTAGTTTGATTTTTAACCCAGAAAAGTCAATTGTTCCCATCCAATGGGGCTTGTCCTTCGAATCATGTGCCGCATCAATTCGAGAAATAAAGTTTTCATATCCTGCAAAAATCACAATTAAAATTAAATTCCCTAATAGGGTTAAATCAAGCAAAGCCAGCAGATCTAAAGTGAATGTGTGCGGATCTGAAGTACCAATATGTTCCACTAAGTGCACAAATTCGATGCAAAATCTAACTACTAATGCGACGAGGGAAAGCACCAATCCAATATAAAGTGGAGTGAGTATCCAACGTGCCTGGAACAGACCAGTTTCGAGAGCATGCACAAATTTAGACATGGTAGAAGTTTAGCCGAAGATGAAGCAGTTACCTTCTCAAATAATCGGTGGGCGGCCGGCTCTTGTTAGATTCCAAATTGCACTCCAGCTTAATTTTTTCTGCTTGCCTGGGTTGGTTATGAAACCAGAAGTAAATCCTTTCAACCAAGCCAATGCTGAGGAGAAAGAGCGCATCCGCAAAACTGATAAACCAAACCAGTTAATCAAGTAAATCTGACCAATAGGAAAAGGAAGATTTCGTCGCGCCAACCAAACTCGGTTTCGGGCATTTAATCTGTAAAAGTACTCATGCCGAGCCGGACTGACTATTGGATGTTCAACTGACACCTCTGTTATGTACCAAGCGGTATAACCACGGTTGTATACCTGCCAAACTAATTCGATTCCTTCATGACCGTAATAGAAATTAGCTGGCCAGCCGCCTATTTGATCAAATAGTTTTCTACGAATTACCACTGCGCCCTCGGCCAGAGTCGTAGCCAGTGACGGCCTCATTGGATCCCCAATAATTAAACGTGGAATCCACCGACGTGGAGTTTGTCCACCTCCTGCACCAACTATTCGTGGTTGTAACAAGCCGGTTTTCACATGTTTTTGTAAAATTTCAGCAAATCTACTGAGCACATTTTCATTTAATATTTTTACATCATCATCTAAGAAGAAAAGAAATTCACCTCTCACTTCTACTGCCCCAGCGTTTCTACCGGCTGGAATACCTACATTCTCAGGCAAGAAAACAGTTTTCACTCCTGTTACTTCAGGTGCCGGATCCCAACCATTTCCAACAACGACAATATCTAAATCAACTTCAGTTTGACTCTTCAAAGATTCAAGGGCTGCGGCAAACTCTTTAGGGCGTTTTCCCATCGTAAGAATTACACATCCAAAAGTGGGGCTCATGAAACAATCAATTTGCGTGACGAAAGAATCGCAATCAAGTGGCCAACCAAGATAAATACTGAGATTGGTAAAATCCAGTTTATTAAAAGTTGTACTGAATTCTCTTGGTTCGTTAAATATCCAATTGCACTAACTAATGAAATAACTATTGTCATCTCAACGGAGTGAAACATTTTATGCAAAGGAAAAAATCTTGCTACTGACCTAACATTTGATAGAAGTGAACTTTTTGGTTTTCCAATTTCGCGATCATCATTGTTTCGAGTTCCACCAGTAAAAAATCTAGCGACATGTACTGCATCATTTAAAACTTTATTTAAGATAACAATGATTGCTAGTAAGGCCCCAAAGAAAGGATAATTACTTGCATTTAAAGGATCTGCTGGCCAATCTGCTGCACGTAATCCCAGCATCAAAACAATCGTCGCCTCAGTACTGTAATGCCCGATCGTGTCTAAAAAAATTCCAGCAGGTGAAAACTTTTTTTTCCATCTTGCTAATTCGCCGTCGCAACAATCCCAAAGCATTTGCAGTTGCGAAAGGAAAAGCGCTAATAAAATCCCTTTATACCCCGGAAGTAAAAGTGCTAACCCAGTAGATATGCCAGTAACAATCATCAACCAAGTTACCCCGTTTGGTGAGATCCGTGTGGAAATGAGAATTCGAGTTAAATAAGGTGAGATCTTGCGCAGATAAAGATCGGCAGTCCAATGCTCAGCATTAGTCCTGCCAGTGATTGATGCGGGCTGGCTAATCTCACGTATTTCAGAAATCGAAATCCTTTGCACTAATTCCCCCTTGCGCCAAGCCTACGCCCACCACGCCAGATGATTATTAAACCAAGGTATGTGGAGAGCCAAAATATTGCAGAAGTTTGAGCTCCCAGCACTTTCACGAAGATCAAAATTAGCAACACTCTGCCTGGTAAATACAATCCCAAAAATCTCTGAGTAGGCGAAATTTTGTTGAGGGAATCATAGAGATTCACATAGTGATAAATTGCAATCATAAAAATAAGTAAAAATAAGTTTGCACTGAAATTAAAATCAAAGATGGCAATTATTAAAACAAATTCCATTAATCTAAAGAGAGAAGATAGCCCCCAACCAAATCTAAAGTTTGAAAATTTAATATTGAACCCGAGATCCCCTTGCTGATCAATAAAATTGCAATCTTGAATATTATCGCCCCATTTATAGGATCGTAAAACTCGACCCAATTTCACATACGTCAAAGATAAAAATCCTAATCCAATCAATGTAACCAGAGTTACCTGAGCGCCAAATAAAGCAGCTCCAATTGAGATTAATAGCCAACGCTCACCTATTGGGAAATAGATAACTTTTTTTGCCCAGTAAATTGCACCATTCTTTTTGCGTAATTTTCTTGGTGGCAGGCCATCTGCTTTCTGCGTTAACGGAATAGATTTAACTTTTACCTCAAGAGATTCCCGCACAGCAGTGAAGTCGTAATCAGATAAATGTTTAACGGTTTGCAATATCAAAGCTAGAGTTGCAAGTAGCCAGATATTTTTTACTGAACCTTGTACTGAGTAGGCCAGCCCACCAATAGCCATAAACTCTTTTACTCGATCAGAAAGTGCATCAAGCCATGCTCCAAAACGACTAAATTGTTTTGTATAACGGGCAACTTCTCCATCTACACAATCCAATATAAGCGAGAATTGCAAAAAAATTGCACCGGATATGTAATTGCTGCGGGAAAATTCAATAGCTGCAAAAACACCAACTAAAAATGAAACAACGGTTATAAAGTTTGGCTTCAGTTTTAAATTGAGTGCAACGCGTGTGAAAACTTTAGAAATTTTTCTAAGCACAAAAGTAGAAAAGAAACCATCATTACTGCGATTAGCTAGTTGCAATCGTAATTTGTTAGGGTTCGAATCTGCTGGCGGTAACGAATCAATTTCCAAAACTCGAATCTGTTCACCACGTCTAACCAGCCCAAGTATCAAATATTGAATCGGGTCTATTTGCGAATTTGGAAATTGCTGTAGCTCTGAAATCAAACTTCTTGCTGCGGGTAATTTGGCACTTGGAATATAAATTGCTGGGATTAATTGATGTGTGGCAGCTGTGATCTGATGATCTAAAGTTTGAACAGCGAGTAGCCGTTGGTGAGCAACAGTTGCATCGCCAGCAGCACTTTCTTCGATAGCTAATACAGTGAAATATTCACGTTCGAAATCTGTCAAAAGTGCACGCACGGGCTCAGCGATCTTTAATGCTGGTTCAAAAACAACTAGCGCTTCTTCGGTTCCATTTAAAAGGTCGTTCAGTGATGCCAAATTATCTGGGAATGCGCTTGCCACCTGCCTTATTACTCTGACCACGGTGGGTACTCTATAACTCCTCTCACTATTTGAATCGAGGTTGTGATGGCAGTTCGTCAGCGCACTCGCAACCCCTTATCAAGGCTTTTTCGGGTTCTTTGGCGTAAAGCTCGCACCCTAAAACTCTTGGTCTTTCCACCAACGTACGACCCATTCACCGCCGAATCAGCCAACAGTGCTCAGGTTGCATACTTCTTTGCAGATTCGCCATCAAGAATTTATCAAATTGCTCAATGGTTACCGGTAATCGAAAAATCTCCTGCAGATTTGAAAGCTGTAATCATCACACGAAGTATGGCAACGACAGAAGAACTTAAAAAGTTGACCAACGTCCAAGTAATTCATGCACAGACTTTTGACTTATTAATGTCATTACTGGAACTTTCAAAATTTAAGGCAATAATTTATGTCAATAATTCATATCAAAATTTTCAAGCTCTCTCCTACCAATCGGCTGTGCATATTCACGTGAACCACGGCGAGAGTGACAAAATCTCGATGGTTAGCAATCAAGCAAAAGCGTATGACCGAGTGTTCGTTGCTGGACTAGCCGCTAAAGATCGGTATTTGAAAGCAGTCGCTTGGATTGACGCAAATAAATTAATAACAGTGGGTAGACCGCAATTAGATTTAGGTCAGAAACCACTTCCAGCACACCCAAAACTAAAAACGATTACTTATGCTCCGACTTGGGAAGGCGAAGATGAAGCAAATAATTACACTTCCCTTGATTTATATGGAAAAAAAATTATTGATGCTGCCTTGACGCAAAATAATTGCCGCACTATCTACAAGCCACACCCAAGAATTCTTACTTCTAAAGATCCAAAAGTAGTTGCTGCGAATAAATATATACTTTCTAAATTAAATAAAGCTCCTCATCAAATTTTGCTTGAAGGAGATGTTATTGAAGTTCTCCTCGGAACAGATGTATTGATAAGTGATATATCTAGCGTCACTCTTGATTACTTATATTTGAAGCCAAGCGGAGCAATCTTTCTTTCGGATCGGCGCACAGATTTAGCCTCACTTGAGGCTGAGTCGCCTGTTGCTTCTGCTGCAACAATAATTGACCTAAATAGCGTTGATAACCTCTCTGCACAACTAGAAAAAACTTTGCAAAAAGATGAATTAGCAGCAAAGCGCGCAGAGGTTTGTCGGTATTATTTCAGCGGAATAGCAGCAGGTGAGAGTTCAAAAACTTACTTTTCCGCAATTTCGAAATCAATAAGCGATCATGAAGTTGCTCTAAATGAATTAACACGTACTCGAAGGTCTATTTAAGGAGAAAAGTGATTCGCCAGGTAATAATTCTTGCTGCTGGAATGGGTACCCGCTTAGGTAAACCATGGCCAAAACCACTTACCCCTTTGAAAGATGGCCGCACCATCATGGAACAGCAAATGGAGAACATCACTAAAACTTTTGGAGTTAATTCTCGAATTGGAGTTGTCGTAGGGTTTAAATTAGAGATGATTATGGAAGCACATCCTCGGGCAACATATATCTACAACGAACTTTATGATCAAACTAATACCAGCAAAAGTCTTTGGCGTGCTTTAGTTGCAAGTCAAGATGGTGGAGTGCTTTGGATGAATGGTGATGTTGTTTTTGATCCAAAAGTTCTGGAAAGAGTTGGGCCTTTCATTGACAAGGATCAATCTTTTATCTGTGTTAATACTTCTAAGACTGCGGAAGAGGAAGTCAAGTACACCGTTGATGCTGAGGGACATATTTTAGATTTATCTAAGAAGGTGCAAAATGCATTAGGTGAAGCAGTTGGAATTAACTTTGTTTCCGCAAAAGATAAAGATGCCCTGATTAAGCGCTTAAATGAAGTCGATGATGGAGATTATTTTGAGCGTGGAATCGAAGTTGCTATTGAAAAAGATAAGGTAACTTTTGTACCTGTAGATATCTCTGATTTATTTGCTGTTGAAGTTGATTTTCCAGAAGATTTAATCAAAGCAAATGAAGGTTTTTAATTATTTCGTAATTTTGCATGGGAAGAATTGATCTCACTTATCTTTGATATTCCCATGAGTGCCATGGTATTAGATATTTCAGATTGCAAAATTTCGACAACTTTTTCCACACCCTTTTGACCATCAGCCATAATTCCGTACAAGTAAGCTCGGCCAATTAAAACTGCTTTAGCGCCGAATGCAATCGCGGCAATTACATCTTGGCCGGTCATAAAACCGCCATCAACGTAAATGTCTAGCCTTCCGCCAACTTTCTCGGCAACTTTTGGCAACAACTCAATCATCACTGGGCCTTTATCTAACTGGCGTCCACCATGATTTGAAAGCACAATTCCTTGTACGCCGATATCCGCTAACTTTTCGGCATCTGAAACAGATTGCACTCCTTTAATAATTATTGGTCCATCCCAAACAGTGCGCAGCCAACTTATATCTTCGAAATTAAGAGATGGGTCATAAATCTTTGCTGCTAATTGGGCTAAAGGTTCTTTATAACCCCGAAATGCTGCGAACTCAAGTGGCGCTGTGGTTAATAAATTGATCCACCAGTTTGGTTTAGTTGTCATATCTAAAAATGTTTTTAACCCGATTTTTGGCGGCACTGTTAAGCCATTGCGAATGTCGCGAGCACGAACACCAGAAACCGGCGTATCAACTGTCAACATCAAAACTTCAAAACCAGTGTCTTTCGCACGTTGAATAAAACCAAGGCTGGCTTGACGATCTTTCATTAAATAAAATTGGTACCAGCGGCGAGCGCCTGGAACTGCAGCGGCTAAATCATCTGGTGCTGTCGTGCCCATTGTAGATAAGCAGTAAACAAGATTATTTTTCTCGGCTACTTCAGCAACAGCGGGTTCACCGGTGTGATGCATCATCCGTGTGTAACCAGTTGGGGCAAAAATAACGGGCATTGCGGTTTTCTTGCCAAAAATTTCAATACTTGTATCAACATTTGAAATATCGCGCAAAACATTTGGTTGCAACTCAACTCGCAAAAACGCATTAGCAGTTCGCGCTAGTGATACTTCCTCGTGAGCACCACCTTCAACATAGTCATAGACCGCTTTAGGAACTCGGGTGCGCGCAATCTTTTGCAGATCCCTCACGGTGACAACTTTTGACATCCGCGCTTTATGTCTGCGCAAAGTTGGAACTCCCCAGTTAATAAGCGGGAGTACAAAACGCGGGCTCGGAAGTTGGCGTTTGCTCTTCATGCCACTATCTAACCATCAGCGTTGGTGGTCTAATCAATTTTGGAGAGATTAAAAATTTTACCTAAGAGCTTGTCTCGGTATCCGCATCTTCTTCCGACTCTTGGAACTCTTGGAACTCTTCGAACTCAAATTCAACTGATGGGAACCCTTGCGCTTCCGGTGAATCGTCGAGTGAATTAGCAAATATTCCGGCTTGCCAGAGTTGCGCTCCTTGGCCATTAATATTTCCAGGTTGATAAAAATCATTTACGCTGCCAGATGAGCCGGACGAGCCAGATTCATCACTGCCATCAATAAACTCTTCAGTAAGATTTTCATCGGTACTGATTGCTACAGCCAATTCCTCCGTTGCGGTTACCCAGGATGCGACCAGCGCCTCAAAATCTGCTGGGATTTCATTAGAGATAGTTCCATCTGGGCTAATGCTCTGGAAATTGACTCCATTTTCATCGATGGTCAAAACGGTTTGCTCGCCCGTGGAAGAGGTGGAAGAAACTGAAATTACGCCATCTTCGAAAGACAAAACACTTTCGATCTGGGTCCCATCGCTAAATATGGTGATCATTTCGCCACCGCCGGAGTCATTGGCAACAAATTCACGGGTTGACCCATCTGAGTAATTTGCCCGAATTGCCCCATTATCTGAAAAGCCAATCTTGGTATCACTTGGGATCTCATTTAACTCAAGGCCAGTTGCGGACATGCCAAAGGCTAATTTGACCACCGGGTCAGCAAAAAAATCCGGAGTCTTAGAAGAACTCTGCAAATCGGCCATGTTCATGCCCCTTAAACGCTTGATTAGGCAAAAGGCTAACTCGGCCCCTGCTGGATCGCAACATTCAAACAGAGCAATAAATCAGCAAAATCGGGTATCTACCGCTTAGTACTGCCCCTTTGTTAACCTTGCGACCATGACTACACCTACCAATCCATCGCGCTCATACGGTTCCTCTTCGGCTGGATCAACTAATGAAACAGCCAAAAAAGCCGGCTTACTAAACAAGTTGCGCTACAAGTTTTACAACACTTTGCAACGCGGACCTTTCGCATTAATTGGTTGGCTCTTCCTTGGTTCTGCCGTTCTGAGTATTCCATTCACCATTTACTTAAATTTTGATCCAGATGGCATTGAAGGTTCCGGTCGCAAGCCAGCACCTGATCGTGCATTCATCGCATTGTGGGGAGTGTTAGGAAAAGGAAACCTTCCAAGCAATTTATGGGAAGGCCGAGTGTTCGGACTTGGTTTAACAATTGCAAGCTTGCTAACCGGTGGTGCGATGTTCGCGTTTATCACTGCAAGCACAAGCAAGAAAATCGCTGACCTCCGTAAAGGTAAAGGTCCTGTTGTTGAAAAAGATCACATCATGATTCTTGGTTGGGGACCTCAGGTTTATTCAATTTTGCAGCAACTAGATGTTGCAAATGAAAACAACCCAGGTGTTGCAATAATTGTTGCCCCAGTTCCAATTGACACAATGAATGAAGAACTTGAGTCTCGCGTTGGAAAATTGAAACATACAAAAATTGTTACGCGTTCCCTTGATCCTTCAAATCCTAAAATTTTATCTGACATGAACATAGCTGCAGCACGAAGCGTTATTGTTTTAGCTAGCGCAAAAGGTGGCGTACCAAGTGCGGTTACTGGTGTTCTTGCAGTTCTTGCAAATCTTCCAGTTGATGCAAAAACTGTAGTCGTTGCGGACATCAATGATCTATCTGCATCTGACGCACTAATGCGTTCTACTGCAGGACGAGTTGTCACTGTGCAAACTCAACAATTAATTGCACAAGTAACAGCGCATGCATGTCGTCAACCAGGTCTTGCAGCAATCTATTTAGATCTTCTTGATTTTGAAGGAAATGAGATTTATTACGCTCCTGCAGGGCTTTCAGCCGGTCATATGTTTGGCGAAGCGCTCCTAGGTTTTTCAGGTGCTTCTCTAATTGGTATTCGTCGTGCCGATGGAACTGTGATGCTTGCTCCACCGATGAACACGGTTATCAGTAATGATGATTTTGTAATTGTGATTGCAGAAGATGATGATCGAATTGTTTGGGGTGCTCCTCATCCAGAATTTGATTCGGTAAGTGCAAAAATTGCAGTTGGTGCTGCACCAAAACTTCCACCAATCCAAACATTGGTTCTTGGTTGGAACCCAATGGGCCGCGAAGTCCTAAAAGAAATTAATGATTTTGCAACTGCCGGTTCTGCAACTTTAATTCTTGCGCAGACTTCAAAAGTTACCGCAGATGATTTGAAAGATCTCGGTTCAGAAAATATGCAAGTTGTGACCCGTCCAAGTGATGGTGGATACAACGACATTGCCGAAGCACTTCCAGGTACCCAATTTGATCAAGTAATTATCTTCGGTTACCGTGGAAAGACCTCTTCCTCTGAAGCTGATGCTGCTTCTTTACTTTCACTTCTATCTGTTCACTCACTCAAGCAATCCGGTGCATTTGGCGCAGGACGGGCTCGCATCATCGCTGAAATTCTTGATAGCAATAACGTAGAACTTGCTCGAGTTGTTGCAGTTGAAGATTTAGTTGTGAGTGATCGCCTTGCAAGTTTGATGATGACTCAACTTTCGCAATCACCACATCTTTCACAAATCTTTAACCAACTATTTGGACCGGGTGGTGTTTATCTGAATGCAAAACCAATGGGATATTACTTACCTGAAGGTCAAGCAACATTTGCACAATTAGTTGCAGCAGGTCGCGCACGTGGTGAAGTTGTAATTGGATACCGCGATAATGAAGCAGATGTCGGATTAACTAGTGGTATTTATTTGAACCCTGCGAAGGATTCTTCATTCATTGCGAAAGCCACTGACCAAGCAATTGTGATCGGGCCAGTCGAGTAGAAATCTGAGAAAAACTCCCCGACCTTTCATAGGGAAATCCCTATTTGGCCCCTGCGGGGGCCAGGCCGAAAGAGAGTAATATTTACCCAAGATGCCCCCGCCTTGGAGGAAGTTATGAAGCGCTATAGAGCCGCCTCATCACTCCTTCTTGCGCTCTCAGTCATATTTACCGGCCTAATAGCCTTAGAAGCGCCGAGCGCCCAAGCGGTCCTATGTAATGACGGTTCTACGCAATCTAATTGCGAAAAAAATGGTGGACCAGCACCAACAGTCACTGCTCCGACAGCGCCCGTAGTCACAGCACCCACTGCCCCAAGCCCTCCGCCTGGTGGCTGCGGAATAACCGCTTACTGGAATGGAACTTCCTGCGTCGCCAACCCGACGACCACTGCTCCTACTACTCCTACTGCTCCTACTGCTCCAAGCCCTCCGCCGGGTGGCTGCGGAATAACCGCTTACTGGAATGGAACTTCCTGCGTCGCCAACCCGACGACCACTGCTCCTACTGCTCCAAGCCCTCCGCCAGGTGGCTGCGGGCCAAATACTGCTTGGAATGGAACTTTCTGCGCCCCCACGACCACCACGACGCCGACTGCTCCAAGCCCTCCGGTTGGCGGCTGCGGGCCAAATACTTATTGGGATGGCAACGCCTGCGTCGCTAAAGCCACGGAAACTTGTTGGAATGGAGCCGTTTTACCAATCAACACTTGCCCAGTTGCTCCCACTACAACTACAACTACAACTACAACTACAACTACAAATTGTCCTGTTGCTGGACAAGTAAAAGACGAAAAGGGGACTTGTTACTTTCCAACGACTAAAACCACAACGACTGGTGGCGGTTGTACTCCGAGCGACTGGGTAAGAACAGCAAGTGGAGCTTGCATCGCCCCAATCGTGGGTACAATTTCAAGCCCTGGAACTACATCGCAATATATTCAATGCAATGATGGAACGGGCCAGCTTTCCTGTGAAAAAAATGGTGGGCCAAAAGCGACTGTAACTGCCGCGGTTTGCACCACATCAGAAGTTTCAATAGGTGGTGTATGTGTTAGCAATAAAGCTTTGCCAATTTGTACGGCTACCCAATCAAGCAACTGTAGTCCCGACACAACTACCACTACGCAATTTAGTTGCCCGGTAAACGGTCAAGTACGAGATGCAAGTGGGGCTTGTTACTTTCCAACGACTACAACCACTTCTAAAATTGTTCAATGTAGTGATGGAACTGGTCAACTTTCCTGTGAAAAAAATGGTGGAACAGCTACTGCATACCGTACCTGTCCAGACGGAAAAAGCTTGCCAGTCAGCACCGAGTGCTCTACATCTTCCACAACAACTACCAATAAATATGATTGCAGTACGGCTGCACTTAAAATTCTTGATGTTTGCGGCGGAACTACGAAAGCTAATCTTCCAACATGCCTTTCAAATCAAGTTCTTGAAGGATTTAACTGTGTTTCAAACGCCGCCACAACTGGGGTTTTTGCTCAATCAGCAAACATTAAATGCTCCGATGGAACCTTCCGCAATACAGCAATCGAGTGCGAGCAAAGTGTTGGTGGAAAATCTACAGTCGCAATTACCTGTCCATCTAACCAAGTTGTTTCTCCTAGTGGAACTTATTGCATCTACCCAACAACAACCGGTACTGCTCAAGGAACGTATCGATCTGAATGTGCAGTAACTCCATTACCTGCAAGTTGTTTAGTCGGTGCCCCAACCACTTTTGATGTTTCGACCCAAATGGCCCAGAAGGCAACATTTAATCAAGTGTTAACAACCGAGTTGAAGATCCAGGGCAATAACGCATTTGATGCCGCCGGTGTAAAAGTTGGCGAGTTAGCTAAAGCAAGTAACGGTCAAGTTTTCCAAGCCGCAGCACCACCTCCACCACCTCCATCAGCTGCAGGGGGCAAAGCAGAACCAAAGAAAACTGCTAAAACGTCAACGGCTCCGGTAATTGTGATGAATGTTCTTGGTGCCGATAATAAAGAGATTCTTGGCCCCGATGGCAAACCACTACAAACAGCACCGATTGTTAAACAAGGAAATTTTGTTTACACCGACAGCAATGGCAGCCCAATCATGGCGACCCCAACATTGAACGCCTCCGGTCAAGCAGTAGTGCACAACGGAAAAGTTTTGATGACCAGGCTCATGACAGTTGGTGGCAATGAAGCGATGCTTGATTCTTCTGGCAAGCCAATCATGATGGTTCCACTTCTTGGTGATGATGGAAAACCACTACTCGCACCTAATGGCGAAGTTCTTTATTCGCCACCACTAGTAAACGCAGCTGGCAAAACAATGATTAATGCCTCTACTGGGCAAGCGATTCTGGCTCGGCCAATGGCTGATTCAAATGGAAATGCCGCTCTAGGTGCAGATAAGAAACCATTTATGGGCCAACCAATTCTGACAAAAGATGACAAATTACTCACTGTTGGCGGCCAAGAGATTTATACCGGGGCTGTCGGGATGCCACTTACAAATTCAAAGAAACAGCAAGTACAGACTGCCAACAAGCAAGATGTGCAATTTGGTTTCGGTGGAACGCTAATTGATGAAGGCGGTAATCCAGTTCTTGGCCCAGACGGAAAAGCAATCGTGATGAACGCCAATGCAACTCCGCTTATGAGTAATGGACTTCCACTTCTTGATAAGAATGGCAAAGCTGTACGCGTTAGCTCAAATGGCCAGATTACCGATTCATCTGGTCGGGTTATTCTTGGAATTGATGGAAAAGCAATTGCAATTGGTAAATCTGAATCAGCAGAAGTCATGAAGGTTGGTACAGTTTTGAAAAGCACAGTTAAAGCTCCAGATGGCTCTGTGGCGGTAATGGCTTTGAACGCACAACTCTTTGATAAGAGTGGAAACCCAATTGTTACCGCGACTGGACAAGCAATTTTCTTTGATGCAAAAACGAAGAAGTTAATTGACCCTAAAGGTAACGCAGTTAAAGTTGAAACCGGAGGCAAAATCGTAGGCAAGATTTCATCTCTTGCTTTCCAAACCGTTAACTTCGCCGCTTAATTACTTCTGCTTAAAACCTGCCGGACATTTGGGATTACTTCCTGAGACCTTCTTAACAACTTTACCTTTCACACAAGAGATTGATTTGATTGCAACTTTCGCTGGTGCCTTAGCAGCCGGTGCAGCAGCCGGTGCAGCAGCCGGTGCAGCAGCCTCCTGAGTTACTGCTGGCGTTCCACCAGTTGTTGGAGGAGCCGTAAGTTTAATTTTAATTTTTGGACTACTAAATGTGAATCCAGTTGCGCTGAATTTAAAGAATCCAGCTGTATCTAAACCACCGACCACTTTTGCTGAACTATCAACTGAACCATCAGTTTTATAAACATTTACTTCAATCTTTGGGAGAGCATCTTTAATTCCCCAGACACAACGTGCATAAGCCTCTGTTAGCAATAAGTCATAACGTCCACTAAAAGCATCAGCTGCATAATCTTTCCCACCTGGTTTGTAATGTGGGGAGGCCACGTCATAGCTCATAGTTTCGCCATCATAATTAGGAAGAGCAGTTCCGTAAGTCATTGAATTTGAGCTTACAAATCCCTGGAAATCACCAGTAGAACATGAGGTGCCATAATTTTTCGGAACATTACTCGGATCAAGAACTACCCGCCAAACTGCTGCTAATTTATCGGCAACGTCATACTCTTTATCAACGGCTACAACTTTATTGAAATAAGAAAATGCTTCCGGACCCCATGGAATCACTACTCCACGACGATCTGTCCAAGGGGATTGATTTAACGCAGTGCTAATTTTCTCCCATTTGGCTTTTTGGTCGGCATTACTAAATTCATACCGCTTACTGATTGTTGGAATTCCGATGTTGGCACCTTCAATACCAACTGTATAACGTTTGGCTGCATCTGCTGTTGTGGCGATATCCACTTTAGGCGAAGTCAATCTTCCAGAAATCCAACCTTGTGGCTTATTTAATAACTTTAGATCAGTCTTAAAAACAACACCATCAGATGCAGTAGCTAACTTCCAACATTTGGAATCTTTTTCATTTACGTTAAAACACTCTGCACGTGCAACTTCATCTTCGACTGAAACAACCTCAGAGTAGACAGGTGCGATACTTAATAAAATTTTTGCAGGAGAGGTAACGCCTTTATTTATATCTTGAGTTATATGTCCAGTAACGGCGAAGTTATTGCCTTTCGAATGGGTTAAACCTGCAAAAGTATAAATCTGTGGTGGTGTTGCTTCAGAAACTCCTAAAGCTTCTTTTCTAGAGAAGAAAAAATCTGGATTAATACTGCCTCGGGTGCCGGCTAAAGCACCTTTAACTAAAGTGCCATCATCCTTGCGCCATGAAATATTCTCAATGCAATTTAATACCAATTCTTTGTCGCAAGTTGGTAAATAATTTCGCACCTGCAAAACTGAAGTTGCTACAGCACAATTTGCGTCATCCCAAAGATCATCTTCTTCGGCACCGCAACCAGAGTAGGAAGTGGCTCCGCCTGAAGTTGCTCCGGCCTTTGAAAGGTAATTTCCAGAGATTGGATCTTTATCGTCGCGAAAACTCATGACCCGATATAACTCAGCATCATCAACCGCTTTGGCTTGGGTAATCCCTAAGAGACCAACACCGCTAATAGCTAGCGCTATTGAGATGAAGAAGGTACTGGCCGGCCTGATTCGCATAATCCATTATCACCCTCAGAGCAAGATTTTGAAAGAGAAATTAGGGGGTTTCCCTACTCTTTAACCGCTCCAGCCGCTAAACCGTCAACTAGGTAACGATTGAAGAAGATAAAAATGATGACCATTGGCACCAGAGCGAAGAAGGCCGCAGCCATTAACTCATTCCACAAAATTCGGTACTCGCCAATCAGTTGGCCAATTCCTAAAGAGACGGTCTTCTTCTCAGTTGTATTAATAAATACCAATGCAAAGAGGTACTCATTCCATCCGGCGATAAAAGCGTAGATCGCGGTCGCTGCGATTCCGGGCCACGCCAATGGCAAGATGACCGATCTAAAGACGCGAATTCGATTAGCCCCATCAATGGAAGCAGCCTGGTCTAAGTCTTTAGAAATGCCATTGAAATATCCACGCATCATCCATGTGCAAAAAGGAATAGTGAAGGAAATATAAACAATCACCAACCCGTAAAGGCTATCAAGTAGGTTCAGAGTCTTAAAAATCTTGTAGTAGGGAATCAATAGCATGATCGAAGGGAACAACTGAGTTGCCAGTAAAAAGGCCATATAAAAACTGCGCCCTCTAAATTCAAATCTAGAGATTCCATACCCGGCAATTGTTGAAATCGAAACCGAGAAAAATGTTGCTAATGAAACTACAAATATTGAGTTACGAAGGTAGGCCAAGAATGGATAAGCGGACCAGAGATTTTTATATGAATCCAAAGTTGGGTCGGATGGGATTAATTCGATTGGAGTGTTGAACATGACCGCTTCGGTCTTGAGAGAGGTTGAAATCATCCAGAAAATTGGGGTAAAGATCAAAAAAGTCATGATGATTAAAATTGAGTAAGTAGCGATGCGCGTGGCGATAAAGTTAGTTCTGGTGCCAGCCATTTCACTATCTTTTTGTTTCCTGACTTTTTGATTATTAGTTTTCATCGTGTAGCACCCTTGAGTAAATGAAGCTTACAAACATTAAAAGTAATAAAATAATGACAGATTCAGCAGCGGCCCGCCCAAAGTTAAAGTTTGTAAAAGCCTGCAAATAAATATCCACCGAGATAAGTTCAGTTGAACCAGCAGGTCCACCATTAGTCATTAGCCAAACAATTGTGAAATGTTTAAACCACCAGGCAGTCTCGAGAATCGATGCCACTAGCAATATTGGTCTTAATCCAGGCAAAGTCACATTCAGGAACTGTTGCCATTTATTTGCGCCATCAATTGCAGCAGCTTCAAAACGCTCCTGAGGAATATTTTTCATACCCGCCATCATCATTAACATGACGATTGGGTATCCCTTCCAGATGCACACAAAAACCACACCGGCAAAGGCAGAGTTAGGTTGCCCTAAAACATCTACTTCCTTGTCAATTAAATTAAGTGAAAACAACACATAGTTGAACAAGCCAAATAATGGACTGAAAAGCCATTTCCAAATTAAGGCTACGACCACTTCGGGAAACAACCAAGGAAGCATTAAAATAACTTTAAAAATATTTACCAATGGGATTTTTTGATTTACTAGTACCGCAAGTAGCAACCCCACACTTAGATTACCTATTACAACACAAGCGGCAAATAATGCCGTTGTTTTTAAGGTACCGTAAAACTGTGCGTCAGTTAGAAGCTGGATGTAATATTTTGCACCAACAAATTCCCACTTATCAATTAAATTTGACTTTTGAGTACTGATAAAAAAGCCATAAAGCATTGGATAAACGACAAGGCCAAACATGATCAGCGCGGCTGGAATAGTGAAAATCATTCCCGAGCGAGATTCTCGCTTGGCAAAGGCTGATCTTTTAGCAAATACGGATTTCATATCCCCCACTTTGTGTTCTTTACAAGTAAAAACTTTAGGGTGAAAAGAATTTCACCCTAAAGTTTTACGTTAACTTTATTAAGCGTTATCCGCAATCAATTTCTTGATTTTGGCATCTGCTTCTGCAGCTATTTGCTTAGCTGTCTTTTGGCCCAAGAACATTTCTGAGTATGAGTCATAGTCAACCTTTACAACGCTTCCTAGGAAGCTTGCAGTTGAATCTGACCAGACTTTGCCCTTTAGAGCGTTAACAAAGCCAGCAGCCATACCTGATTTAACTTGAGGATCTTCTTGCGCCTTTAGACGTGAAGGCAGACGGTACTCAAGATCGTTGTAGACCAAAATCTGCTTGGTTGACAACATGAACTTGATGTACTGAACAGCTAATGCTTTGTTCTTGCTGCTACGTGAAATTGCATAACCGTGTTGTCCAAGTGTGGTAATTGGTGGGGCACCATTTGCAGTTGGGACAGGGAATCCGGCTAACTTGCCTTTTAAGGCTGGGTTTTGGGTGACGATAATACCCATGGAGTGTGGACCGGTGATCATCATTACTCCTTTGCCAGTTGCAAGCTGTGCACTTGCTTCTGGGTAACCAGTTGTTGTGTACCCTGGAGGAACAACTCCTGCCTTAATTGCATCTCCGTAAAGTTGCAAAGCGGTTTCGTATCCCTTGAGTGATGCACCAGATATGAATTTGCCGTTGGTATCTTCTTTAAGATTGTAAGCACCGGCATTTAGCACCATTGTGTGGAAGCGACCGGCACCGGAACCATTAGGAGTTCCTACCATCGCCCATCCGTATTGATCGACTTTGCCATCTCCATCAGTATCGACAGTTAACTTCTTGGCAAGATCTAAAAACTCGTCAAAGGTCTTTGGGAAGGTTTTGATTCCAGCTTTCTCAAAAATATCTTTGCGATAAAGAACTGCGTGAGGAATTGCTACCCACGGAGCCCAAAGCAACTTACCGCCTTGGATTGCTTCGCTAAGGAATAGTGGATCGAAGCCATCTACATAATCTTGACCAAGAAGAGGAATTAAATCTTCGAAGATCCGCATTTGTAGCGCTTTACCGGTGAAGCTGGTGAAGTGCATGTACATATCTGGAAGGTTTCCACCAATTGCCATAGTTGTAAGTTTTTCTGGCAAGTTGTTTGAAGGAATACCAATGAATTCAACTTTTACATTTGGGCATTTCTTCATGAACTCATCAGCATTATTCTGATCAGCAAGTCCGCCTGGCTTTTCCAAGATAACTGCTGACGCAATTGTCAGAGTTGTTGGCTTAGCAGGACATGTTGGATTTAGAAATTCATTTAGCTCTTTTGCAACAGCTGGTTTTGCAGCTGGTTTTGCAGCTGGTTTTGCAGCAGGCTTCTTTGTAGCAGCCTCTGCAGAGATGGAACCGATTCCGCCAATTAATAATGCGGTTGCGATTCCCGCAGCAATTGCCTTACGGCTCATGCCAACGCGAGTACGTGTTAATTGCATTTTGGTCCTTTCGGGTGACCAGAAGATGGCCAGAAGATGGCCAGCAGTTGGAACTACTGAGGAAAAATACTACTAATTGATCAAAATGACTATATAAATAGCCAAAAAAACGCATCTTTTTAGAAACTGTAATCAGACCGTTATACCGACCTTTTGGAGGATTTGCCGGCCTGCCTAGCCAAGAGCGGGTTACCGAAGTGTGCTGCGTGGCTTGATATCTGGAAAGAGCGATTCATTAGGGGAATCAGCCGCGGTTAACCGTTCTACCTGTGCAGATGTCAGTTTAAGAGCGCTTGCCCGGATGATCGAATCCACGGTGGTTGTCTTTGTGGCTCCTGGGATCGGGATCATGACTGGGGTCAGAGCCAAGAGCCAGGCGAGGACAACCTCTTGGGCAGTTGCCCCAACTTCGGTCGCTACAGAAGCGAAATCGCTGTAACGCGAGCCAACTTCCCCTGCCTGGGCTGCTCCGCCAAGGGGAGACCACGGCAAAAAGGCGATGCCCAGCTCGGTGCACTTATCTAATACATCTTGCTCGCCACGATATCGAGGTGAGTACTCATTTTGAATTGAGACAACGCCGCCATCATTTGGCCCACCTAAAATTTCAAGAGCAACATCAAGTTCTGGCCCTTGCGCATTTGATAAACCAATCCGCTTAACCATTCCAGCATCTTGTAACGCCTTAAGTGACAACATCTGTTCGGTGTAAGTGACGCTTGGATCGTGTCGATGGAATTGGTACAGCTCAATGCTTGATGTATTCAATCGTTTTAAACTCGCCTCACACGCTTTCAATAATCCTTCACGCGTACCATCACGCTCAACAACATTATCAGCTGGCTTAATAATGCCGCCTTTAGTTGCAATGATTACTTTTGAAATATCTGCGCTACCTGAATAAGTGCGCACTGCTTCGGCAACTAAAGTTTCATTGTGCCCGAAGGTATCCCACGTAGGTGAGTACACATTTGCGGTATCCAGCAAAGTAATTCCTGAATCAAT
>Ga0214919_10001940_pt1 | contig 33210 bp, 28 predicted proteins | sample LL1503_MetaG_FD_177994 | JGI IMG/M metagenome (GOLD analysis project Ga0214919, IMG submission 177994) | Freshwater microbial communities from Lake Lanier, Atlanta, Georgia, United States - LL-1503 | ecosystem: Environmental > Aquatic > Freshwater > Lake | place: USA: Georgia | collected... | reverse complement strand
CTTTTACCAAATGTTTCATAATGTTCAAAATATGAATTCGTCTTATCTCCAAAAGCCCGTAGTAAATCTGGATAAAATCCTTTATAAAATTCTAGATCAAAATCCGGATATCTTTCATAAAATTTATTTTCACAACATAATCGTCCCTCGCTTTTACCAAACGTTTTATAATGTTCAAAATATGACTTTGTATTATCTCCAAAAGCCCGTAGTAAATCTGGATAAAATCCTTTATAAAATTCTATATCAAAATCCGGATACTTTTCATAAAATGTAAGATTTTCCATATTGTACACTTTATATAAAAAATTCCGGTTTTTTTTCCAATCACTTATATCTTCTAAAAAACGCACAATATATTTTTCAATAAACCAATCATTCACATGTTCTAGTTGTTTTCTTGATAAATGAAGAGTATCTTTAGCTTTACTAATATCTTGATCTTCAAACCCGTAACTAATACCATAAATATCTTCTACGTTATTTTCTTTCATGTATTCATAAAATGCTGTCATTTTATACCATTCTTCTTTATTCACATTATTTAAAGGACATACGATACATACACAACCACACAGAACAGATATAATTTGCAAAAATGTTAATGGATCATATGAAATAAAACAATTAAAATTATTAAAGATATTAATACAATCTTCAACCGTATGTTCACGTGTAATTTCAAAAGAATCATCCGGTATTTGCAAATTTAAAGAATCATAAGAATATCTTTTTCTTATTGTATAACAAATATTTTTTTCTCTTTGTTTGTTTAAATTTGTAATTTTATCATTAATATAAAAATAAGTTAAAAATTTATAAATTTCGGGATTTTCTTTTTTTTTCTCGACAAGTGAAATTTCATTATTATAAAAATAAACAAGTTCAAGAGGTTTCCATGTATTTAAAGATGAGTATGAAACATTTTTACCAATTTCGCTTAACATCCATCTTATTACATATTTACTATTTAAAGGATTACCGATAATACCTTCGCAATAAATAACAATACAATTATCGTTAATAAAATCATTTTCGTAAAAATTATTAAATATATGATTCGGAGAATTATTATCAAATACATTATATATTCTTACTCTTTCACCTTTTTTATCTATTAAATTAGCTAGATTGTAATGAACCACGATACCGCCATTATTATCAGAAAATGGCATGTGAGGGTATATAATAATATTTTTTTTATTTTTATAATTTATATTTTGAGAAAAATCAAAATCAATATCATTTTTAAACCAGTTTATTATTGTATCTACTTCTCCCAAATTATTCAACACATCTTTTTTTGCTTCACGATACATATGATAATTAAAATGAGGAAATTGCTGATAGAAGGTTTTCAACGAATAAACAGTATTTGGTTTATTTGTAACTATTGTTTCACTATCATTTTCATTCAAATTAAAAGCTGAATAAAGTTTTTGATTCATTATATATATATGAAAATTTTAATTACGGGAGGTAGAGGAAATATTGCTAAAATAATAAAAAATAATTTATCTTCGAAACATGATATTACAAATTTATCACACAACGATTTAGATGTTTTAAATTTACAAGAGATTGAATGTTATTTAAACAATCATCATTTTGATATTCTTATTCATACAGCTATTTTAGGAGGAAGAAGAACCAAAGAAGAAAATGGAGATGTAACGCATAAAAATTTATTGATGTTTGAAAATATATTAAAGTTTGCCTATGAATTTAAAATGATTATTAATTTTGATTCAGCAGCGATTTATGACCGCGCAACAGATATATTAAATAAAAAGGAGAACGAAATATTTACTATTCCAACTGATTATTACGGTTTTTCTAAGTATGTTATATATCAGAGATCTTTACAATTTGTAAATGTATTTAATTTTAGAATATTTAACATATTTCATACGAATGAAGAAAACGAAAGATTTATAAAATCGTGTTTTTTAGCGAAACAAAATAATTCAAAAGTTACAATTTTCGAAGATAAATTTTTTGATTTTGTTTATGAAGATGATTTTGTTAAAATCATCGATTATTATGTTAATAATGCAAATAATATTGGAATACTTGAAAAAACAATAAATATTTGTTATAATGAAAAATATAAATTATCTGAAATAGCAAAACTAATCATAGATAATGAACAAATAAAGATAATAAAAAATGAATCTACAAATAATTATTCAGGTAACGGAACAAAATTGCATAATCTAAAACTAGACCTTGATGGATTAGATATAAGTTTGCAAAAATATAAAAATATATTATGAAAATGTTGCATTTAAGGATTTTACAGTAATCTTGATTTATTTTATTAGATATTTTTAATATAACTTACAATTTTTTCTACAGTAAAACCATAATACTCTTTCAAATCATTTATTTTACCAGAAGAACCAAAAGTATCTATACCATATGCATAATTTGCATATTTATACCAACCAATAGTTGAGCCAGCCTCAATACTCATTTTTAATATTTTTTTTGGTAAAATAGTATCCTTATATTCTTTGGGTTGCAAATCGTATAATTCACAAGAAGGCATAGATACAATATTAATATTCAATTCTCTTAATGTTTTTGCAATATCAATCGCGAGTGAAACTTCTGAACCTGTAGCAATAATAATAAAATTGCAATCTTTTTCATGATTTTTATAAACAATATACGCACCCATTTTCATTTTTTCCATACAACTTCCATGTATATTGGGTAAAACTTGACGAGACATAATGATTGATGTAGGTCCTTCATGTTTTAATGCAATTTGATATGCCCCTGAAACTTCATTCACATCACAAGGTCTTATAGTTAATAAATTCGGAATACTTCGTAAAATAGTAAGCGACTCTATTGGTTGATGGGTTGGACCATCTTCACCTAAAAAAATAGAATCATGTGTAAACACACAAATTATTTTGTGACGTGATAATGCAGCCATACGAATAGGAGCCAAACAATATGTAATAAATACTAAAAAAGTGCTTACAACCGGTAAAATACCACATGTGCTTATACCATTAGCAATTGCTATCATAGAATGTTCTCTAATTCCATAATGTAAATATTTAGATTTAAAATTATGTTTATTAATAATTCCGCCCTTATGTATCATAGTTTTATTTGATTCAGCTAAATCCGCACTACCAACAATTATATTTTCTGTTAATTCCGAAATTTTATTTAAAACAATAGATGAACTATCACGAGATGCATAATTTTTATCTTCATTTTTAATTTTTTTTATTTCATTAATAATATTATCAATATTGTTTTCGTATAAAGATAAGTTATTATCGTTAAAATATGCGATTTTTTCATTTTTCAGATCTAAAAAATATTGTTTTACATCTTCGTCTATAAAAAAGGTTACATTTTCGTCAAAATTGAGTTGATTTTTTAATTTTTTAACATTATTTTCGCCTAAAGGTGCACCATGAACGCTGCTTGTTCCTGAATTAATTGAACCAAAACCAATAGTTGTTTTAACAAATATTATAGTTGGTTTGATAGATTTTTTTGCTAATAACAAATTATTATAAATATCTTCTATATCATTATCTCCATCATTTACCTCAAGTACATTCCATTTAAAAGATACAAATCGGCCTCTAGTATCTTCAGTAAAAGTTAAATCAGTCGTTCCGTCAATTGTAATGCCATTATCATCATATAATAAAATTAAGTTATTTAATTCTAAATGACCTGCTAAAGAGGCTGCTTCATAAGAAACACCTTCCATTAGACAGCCATCCCCACACATAACATAAATAAAATTATCAATACCTAATTTTTTTGATGCAATAGCCATACCTACTCCATTAGCAATACCTTGACCCAAAGGTCCAGTAGTTATTTCAATACCATGAGATACATTCATTTCTGGATGACCTGGCGTTTTACTATGAATTTGTCTAAAATTTTGCAAATCGAAAAGTTCATAATTGTATCCTAATAAATACAAAATTGAGTATAACAAGGCACAACCATGACCATTTGAAAGAATAAAGCGATCTCTGTTTATTAAAAAGGGATCTGATGGATTAAAATTCATTATTTTACACCATAATACAAACATCATCGGAGCACAACCTAAACACATTCCTGGATGACCTGAATTAGACTTTTGCACCATATCTACAGAAATTGTTCTTAAGGTATTAATTATTTTTTTTTCCATATACAGTTATTAATTATTTTATTAGACAGACCAAAAAAAATAATTATTCAAAATGATACTCTTGTAGGTATTTTTCTGTTTTTTTATAGAATTTTTTGTAATTAGATGTAACACAATTAGCTGTATTTGAAAATTTGTTAACCTTTTGTTTTACGATTAATTCCTTAGGTATAAGCTGAATAAAATTCAGATTATGTTTCATATTCATATCCAAACAACCACTTGATGATAAATAGTCTATATTTTTTCTTAAAAAATCTACGTTGTATATCATAAATCCAGTCATTCTACTTTTTTCTACTCTATACAAAAAATCATTATATATTTCTAGTTTAGGTCTTTCTAAATTCAATAAAAAGTCTAAACTAATAAAATCCCAACCGGAATGATTTATAAATTCCAGAATTTTAGGCCAATACATCTCAAAATTCGTATGTTTACGTATATCATCTTCAATAACAATAAGGTAAGGTAAATGATAGTCACTATTTATTATATAATGAAATAGATTTACGTTTGTTTTATACAAAGCAGTTATACCAGAAATTCCATTCAATTTACCGTCTATTGCGGAAATACGCACAGTTTCAATAGTATCCTTAAATTTTTTTTGTACTTTCTTATATTTTTCTTGTTCTCTATCTAAATTTATACAGTATGCAATAGGTATATCATTTCTAAAGCCTGACATATATAAAAAGAAGATAAATAAAAATATAAAAATATAAATATAAATAAAAATATAAATAAAAAGATACATTTGTAAAAATCTAATTTATTCTCTACCTTTGAAAATGACGAAACCTTTTATATTTATAATATATAATGAATAAAACGTATGAAAAAAGGAAAAAAAAATATACGCGCAAAAACACAAGTTACAATTCATTATCTAGACGTTTCCAGCAACAAATTACTGTTCGATTTTTAGAATTATTAATCATGGTAAAATTGTATCATTGGAAAACACATAGTTATGCTACTCATAAAGCGACCGACGAATTGTATTCTTCCTTAAACAGTAATATTGATAAATTTATTGAAGTGCTTTTAGGAAAAACGAGTTCTAGGATTGATTTGAATCAAAAAACAATTCCACTTGTGGATTTGAATTCTCAGGAAAAATTGATTGAGAGAATAAAAGAATGTAAAACATGTCTTATTGATTTGAACAAAGATGCTTTTATGAATAGTATGTCCAATACGGACTTGTTTAATATTCGTGATGAAATATTAGGAAACTTGAATCAATTTTTGTATTTATTGTCTTTTCATTAATTTTTCTGATTTGTTCCAGCTTTTCTGGCTTTTTCTGGAATTCATTCCGAAATACATTTATAACAAAAATTTAATTTATTTTTATTATAATATGGACTCTGTAGTAAATTCTAATCAAATCACGGCTACTGATAGTTCTTGGACTTTTTTAGAAGGATTAAAACAGATTGATGCAAGTACTTGGTTAATCATCTTTTTGATTTTCACATTTGCCGGGTTTAATATATTTGTCTATTTAGCCAAGGGGACTGAATATTTAGAAAAAGTATCAGAATCCATCACTAGTTATTCAAGCCCGATTGTGAATAGTCTTACAAGTGCTTTTGGAAGTGTTCTGGGTGGTGCGGCTGATGTTACTTTAGAAGGTACTCAAAAAATTGTAACCGGAAGTGCATCAGAAATCAATAAAGGGTTATCGTCTGTTCAACAAGCAGTCGACCAAATGGGTAAGCCTGCGACTAAGCCTGCGACTCCACCTCCTCCAGGCGGCCCTTCGCCATCCACAGCGGCTTCTCTAAAAGGACAAGCGTCGATTGCAAAAATAGATTCAGTACAGACAACTGCACTAAACAATTCATTAAACTCATCTAAACCACAAGCGCCTGCTAATTATCAAGCAGACGATTCAAACAGTAAAATTCAAACGGGGGGTGGAAAAGCAGGCTGGTGTTACATAGGCGAAGATAGAGGATTCCGAACTTGTGCTCAAGTGGGCGTGAATGATACATGTATGTCAGGAGATATATTCCCAAGTCAAGAAATATGTATTAATCCCAATTTAAGAGCTTAAAGATTCTATCTAAAACTTTCTATAAAGCGTATCAGTATTGAATTTAATACAATTTAGATTTTCATTTCTATCATTCGGAATATCAATTGTATTTCCCATAGGCCCTGTAGCCGTTTTCTTAGTACAAGAAATTGTTCTATAAATTAAATAATCTTCAAATGTCCTAAAATATGTCTGCATCTATAAATATTCATGATACAAAAATATTTATTGGTTAAATAGTGTTTATTGCAGGTATCGCATTTGCACTAACAAATCCCTTATAATTCTGTGGCCATTTGTTGGTGCTATTATTCATGGTGTATCTCTTTTTTGGATACCATGAATCTATTCGCGGATTCCAGCATAATAACATTCTTCCAGGCACATTTGAGTCACTACTAGGATAACACCGGTTGTTAAAAGTACGCGCGATAGGTATATTGGTACAAGGGTCTGCTAATACATTACAAATCAATTGTCCTCCATCTTTAATGGTTGTAGTATTACACCCGAATGGGTCAATTACATCAGGAAGAGTTATTTCCACAAAACCGGTTCTCCATAAACTAGTTGTATTCGGGTTGGAATAAGTCTGGCTTTGAGTTGCCCAGGTTTTCGTGCGATTTGTCCACTGTCCTTTTGCAATCTTGGAATAACGTTGGTTTCTGGTTAATGAAGTACTATTTTTTTTATATTGAAGGACATTTCCCTTGGAAAGCATTTGAGCTTCATATTCGTATCTACCTACAGGTATTTGTTCGCCCGTTAAAGGGCTTGTGACAAATCCAGTAGAAGTAGAGGTGATACTGCTGGAGCAAATATTTTGTACTCTACTCCAAGCTCTCGGAGGTTGAGGATTGTATCCTGGACCTAAACAGGACATGATATATAATAAACATTATATATCATTTTTATAGTTTATAGTTTTTATAGTTTTTATTGATAGTTATTTCTCTTCATTTTTGGTTTATTTATATGGATTATTTATTCCAATCGGATTGTATGCGTCTCCTGCTCCATAAAAGAACCATCTCAAAGACAAGTAATCGGTTGGTCTTGTGGTAGTAACAGCTCCGTTAACCGATGTAGTATTCGGCCCTTTCATCGCGATTTTTTGTATTGCCGCTGTTCCTAAAGCATAATTAAAATACCATAGATTGGATATATTTCCAGAAAACCCTCCATTCATCGCTACATATACATCTCCATAATTTTGTTTTGGAAGACCGGATAACTGCAAACTTCTCGCAATCGTTCCATTAATATATACATCTAAAGTAGTATTTTCACATCGAATAATAACATTCACCCATAAATTGACGGGAATATCTGGAATTTCTATTTCTTGTTCTATGACATTATAAGTATTCATAACCACGACTAAAGTATTTGAATCGGGTTTTAAATATAATCCAGGTGCGTTGTTCGGATAATTACGTCCTTCGGGTGTTAAATTATTATTACCTTTGTAAAAAATACAACTATATTTACGACTACGTGTCAGGTTGGTTATCAAAATCCATACAGACCACGTGAATTCAATCCCGTCCGTGGCATTATTAGACCTATAAATAGTTGCAGCACCATTAGAACTTGGATCTTGCGGGAAAGTAATGGCCTGTGTTGCATCTACCATTCCGTTTATTAATCTCGGAGAAGTGTTTGGTGAATTCAACCAAGTAATAAGTCTTATTCCGACTCTAAATAAAATAACAAATACAAATAAAACTAATAATACAAAAGCAAATTTTGCGACTAAACTATTTGATTCTAAAAAGTCAGAGGTTGCGTTACTACTTCTAGATGTTGAAAAAGAATATTGATTGCTCATTTATATAGAGAAATAAGAAAAGAATTTTATATTGTTACACTACCTTGAGTAGTTCCGTTTTGTATAACAGATAATTGTAATTGATAAGTTCCCATACCCGTGCCCGGACCTTTTACATAAATGTCCCATGCTTCTTGTGGATTAATAGAATTCGGAAAATATTGTAAATTAGAAGTGTATCCTTCAAATCCTCCGTTGGGTGTTACTTGCACAGCTGCATTATTGTTTACACTTACTATTCCAGGCAATAAACAGGTCTTGACTAATTTTCCATCTATATAAACATCTAGAGTTCTACCGTATACACTAATCGTTAAATTCACCCATGTTTGAATAGGAATATTACTTACTTTACATGTATGAACCACCGTTTTTTTGGTTTTACTGAGTGTAGAACTACTAGTGCTATTAGTGCTAGTGGAAGACTCATCTTCCCCAGGGAAACAACCTACTGCTATAGTAAGGTCATTTTCGATTGCTCCTAAAACAACTAAAGGACAAGGGTCTGCACCATTAATTCCACTTATATCACCTCCCGAAACGTCGGATAAAGCTCCCATTCTTCCAAAAATAACTTTAGGCATTCCGTAACGATAGTTCCAGTCTGTAATTTGCATCCATATAGAGTAGGCAAAATTACTAGAAGGCACACCTGAACTAGGTTGCGCTAATTTGCTCGTTGGGATACTAGTGTGGGTTTCACCGTTCTGGAGTCCTTGCAATAGGTAAGGATTCACATAAATGTATCTAAACAACATAATTATCAATATAAAAACGAAAACAATAATAACAATACTTAAAGGATTCATATATATTAGATTTAGAAATTTTCTAGATATAATTAATTATTTGGTATTAAATTATTTGGTATCCGACTTTGTCTAATAAGATGGGAAATCGATAATAGGCGTTTTTTGATTTTTAACTGAATTGTATAAATAATAGGTGTTTGTCGCGGTGAGCGTTTTTTTGAAATAAATTAAATTGCAAATACCTCCATTTATTCCGTCATTTTGTCCTACAGATAAAGAATCATAACTCATATAAGGAACTATCCCACTTATAGATTTTACTAAATCATTATTATAAAATATATCTAAAGTTCCTCCATCATAATTGATAATTAGATTGTTCCATTTTTGCAACAATACCTTTTCCATTCTGTATACAATAACATTTTCAGAATCAAACTCTTCTAAATCATTACTCGTCGTCAAGTCGATGTGAATTTTATTTAGGTTTATATTATTTTTCCCTTTTTTGATTTCCCTTATTTTTTCCATCGTTCTTTTATTCGCATCATTTATAATACTCGTGGAATTTAAATCTATATCAATCTCATTCACATTTATATTTATTCCTTTTTTATCAAAATCGATATTTTTTTGATTTTCACCTAAACTTTGTATTTCTTTTACGACATTTTTAACTACTTGAAGTCCGGGCTTCGGAACAGTTATTATCATCGTATTTAATTCGGCGTTATACAGAACATTTGGCTTATTACCATAGTTTAATAAAGAACTATAATAACGATAGGATGCGTTTGTATTAGGAGAGAACGAGTCTAGAAACAACCAACAAGAAATACCGTAATGATAATTAAAATTTTCATTTCCGTTCAGTTCTTCATAAGTTGAAATCGTTTTATGTGTATTCGTATTAATAGGGTCATTTACATATAATTTTCCTCCTTGTAAAGCGGAACGTCTTTTCAAATAAATTACCAAATTATACAATAGAATTAAAACAATAATAGAACATATAATGAAAATAGAAACACTATCATCCGAAGCCTTATTTGGCGACGTTTTGGTATTTAAAAAGAGACATGGAATATAAAGGATTAAATTTAGAATAGTCTTGAATAAAGGCACCAACAGTTTAATCATATTTGAAATCACACAAGGGATAAAAAACAGAATGCTTTTAATAAATTCTGATAGCGGGCTTCCTTTTTCAGATTTACCTGGTGAAGTATCGTTGTGCATTATTTTATAAATCAACGTTATCACCATTAAAAACAAAAATAAATTTAATAACACGGTCATAACGGTGCTACCAGTCGGATTATCAGATAATTTTTGCATATTTATTCCTATCCATGAAATCGCTATACCTAATACAATAATACCGAATAACATTAGAAGGGATTCTCTAAATAAGGATATATTACTCATGTATAAAATTTTGCTACTTGGATTGATGTTTGTATACACATTTACTATTTGAATTCCTGCATAGATTAGACATATTAACAAACTAAATATAATGACAAACGCAGAAACGCCTGCATTAGATAAGAGTCCGTCTGGATAATTATAAACACCTATAAACAGTAAAAACAAAAATATGAAAAATAGAATATTGGAATAAAGAGTCATGACACTAATAGATTCAATATCCGAAAATGATCCGCCTCTTTGTTTATTTCCGTGTCCTTGTCCAGGTAAAGTAAATGTAAATACTGCAACTAAGTATAAAAATGCAAACACCGATAATAGAATGGTCAATAAAAAGGTTGGACCGAATGTTTTTGTAATAATATCTCCAGGATTAACTGAATAATAAATAATAAAAGTGGTAATTAAACAAAAAAATAGGATCATCAATTTTATTTTTTCATACGTTAAATTAAACTCTGATATATAATCATGCATAAATCCTTTATAAAATAAAATGCCGGAAAATATCATCGTTACCGCAGTAATAATATACGGATATTTATTTAAAGTGTCGCTTGGTAAATATCTTAAAAAGCAAATTAAAAAAATAGTGTATAAAACAACGTATACTACAGGGACCATTTGAGAAAGTAATATTTTCAAATCTGATAAATTAGGCAACAAAGCGATTAAAAGGCCTAGTATTAATATAATGAAAAAAATAGCAATAAACAACGTGGCCGTTTTGTTTTCTCTAGAAGCACCGTGCGGAGATTTTGTTTTGATGCCGCGATTGTATAATACAATTAAAGTCATTAAGATTAACACAAAATAGACAATTCCGATAAAAAGGGATACTCCAGGAGTTCTTAATTTTGGTATTACATTTTCCGTATTTCCTGTATTTCCATTATTCATAAGTTTATATTATAGAAACATAAATAATTTATACACGCCTACATATTCTCCATCGCCGTCTTTTTTCCATGACATTCGCGACAAAGAGCCACTAAATTTTGGACATCATTTCCTCCTCCATACTCTAACCGAATTTTATGATCTACTTCATACCAGGCAGTTAATTTTGTATCACAATGACCACATTTCCAATCTTGTATAGAAGCAACATACTTCTTTTTGGTTTCACTCACCGACCTTTTTGTAGCATTTTTACCGGAATTTAATAGTGTTCTCTCTCTATAAGGAGCCGGGTCAATATCATTAAATGATTCCATAAAACTTCTGTCATCTTTGGATGTAAAATCAATAATAGGTGTAATAAAATCTACCGTAGATTTATCAATCGGCATGTATTTAATCATATTATTTGCATACAAAAGCATATTTTTACTTTGAATCGGATTTCTCTTTAATAACAAATAAGCACTTATTCCAAGAAATGCGTAAAATGCCATTCTGTAGTATTTTTTATAAGCCAATAACATTTTCGTATATTTTCCATCGTGATATGAATTATACATGATAAAAGCCGTTATTAGTAATATCCATAATTCCATTCTCATTATATAAATAGATATATAATGAAATTTTGATTTTATTCTAAAATGAAATGCCGACCCTTCACATTTGCGAGGTTGAATTCGTTTGGGGTGATTTCTTTTTATTCATCGTTTGTGGAATCGGATTCAGACTACTAATTATTCTAATTTCTCTCATCACACCTAATGCAATCAAAAATATCATGATGAATGGTGCTAATACTAAAAACCAAGAAATGGATTTGTATCCCTTTTTACATAACCATGCTAAAAAGTATGTCCATATAAAAGTAACGATTAAATGACTGATCAAAAAGGAAACGTGAAAACCGTGTAGTAAACTTATTATAATAGACAAAATAGCTAAGGTAAAATAAATTTTGGCTGGTGTGCAAAGTTGGCTAAATAGTTTTTGCATTTTATATAATAATCCATTATTTTTTTTTGGATAAAAACAGTAAATGTTGATTCCGTTTTTTTGTTTTGTTTTTTATCATAGAACGTATTTTTATAATATTTCGAGTTGTATTAACAGCAATACTACGAATCGTATTGGGTCTTTTATCAAAAGAAGTTTTTAAATAGATGTTTATTTTTTTCAACTCTTCTGTTAAGTGTGGAATAGAAATGGGTTCGATTCTAGGATTATACAAGTAATCAATAAATATTCGTTTTAAATGTTTAAATAGTTCTAAATCACGTTCGCTCAAATTATCATAATTCTCATAAAGAATTTCCAATAATGGTATGTAATTTGTAATAAACCCCCAAATATCCAGTATTTTTACGTACACGTTGTCTAAATAGATTCTTAAATCTAATTGACCGTCCTGTTTAAAATTAGTAAAATGTTCTAATACTTTTACGATGTAATTAGTAATATACACCATAGTATATTCGGATTCTATTATCTTGACACGATATTTTTCTTCTTTTTCACTTAAACCATGACTAAACAACATGTACATGATATTATTTATATATTTATAATGACCGTTACCTCTTTCTTTCATCCAAAAAAGTATATAATTGATAACGAATGTGTTCAGGTTTTTATTTATTTCATGTTCCTTCAAATGATTGGTATATTTTTCTATAAATGTTTTGGAAAAAAGAATGTTTGAAAAGGGTGCATTAAATTGGAATGGTCTATTTTCCCATACTCTTGGAAATTTGTCTCCTTTATGGGGTTCGTATTCAGCAGAGAGACCCCAATCAATCAATCTGGTATACATTTTATTTTCTGTATAGTCCACCAAAATATTGGAATCTTTTATATCCGAATGATACACATTTCTCTCGTTCATCGGAATAATTCCATTTGTTAATAATTCAATCAACGAATCATTCAATTGTGATATTTTTTCATGAGACATATTTTCATATATGTAATCATCGACAGGATACCCACCGAATGGTATATTTAAAGAAACCACTTTATCCAAAGATTTATTAATGTTTTTTTTAGTAATATTCTTTTTAGGTAACGCGGTGCATTTCTCAAAATTTTGTAAATCTTTAGCAGATAACTTTTCTGGGTGACAAATAGAGAAATTACCAATCAAAAAAAAATCTAAATAATTGGGAATGTCGTCTAGTTTTTCTTTGATTTTATTAATTTCGTTGTATTCTTCCAACGCGTATTTTTTTATCATCAGTTTTGATATCATTCCTTTTTTTCGTTTTTTATTGCACTTTAAGGCAGGACTAAAGACGCATCCGTATCCTCCAGAGGCAATTACTTTACCTCCTTTAATCATTATTATAAATCTTATATAAACAAAAGATATAAATATTTGAAAAACTTATTTGTCATATAAATAATATATTGCACCAACGAGAAGTATAAGAAGAACACCATAAATGATCTTTTCTTTTATGTAAAAATGTTTACGTTTTAATTCTTCCATTATTTTTTCATCTGGTTGTTTGTACGTTTCATGATATTGTATATAGAAATCGTTGAGAGATAATTGTGGTTTTTCCAAGATTTCATTTATTTTATTATGAATAAACCAGACCCATCTGACAAAAGATTCGCGATTGTCTAAATAAGGCGTCACCGGATATTCCTCCAATAATTTACTAAAGCGTGAAGACATTCTCTCTACAGGAATAAACAAAGGAATATTTTGAACAAAATCATAATATTTTTTTTTTGTTACAGCATTCGGTCTTAATGGATAACATAATGATATGGTATGTAAAAAAAACCACATGTGAGGACCCCAAATAACAGAATCATAATACATGATATATATATTTTATAATTATTTAATGACATAAACATATGGTTTGTATAATAAATATGTTTATGAATACAAATACAAACTTATGTAACAATTGCGGAAAAACAGGTCATGCATTTTTCCAGTGTAAATTACCTATTACTAGTTATGGAATTGTATTATTTCATATAGATAAAACCGTTGACGTTGATTCCAAAGTGAAATTTCTCATGATTCGAAGAAAGAATACATTCGGTTATATTGATTTTATTCGTGGAAAGTATTCTCCTTTGAATGAAGAGCATGTGCAAAATATTGTGAATGAAATGTCTTTGATCGAAAAAAATAGTATATTAGAGGAGTCCTTTCTTCAACTGTGGAAAAAAATGTGGGGGGAAACAACAAACGTTCAGCATAAAAACGAAGAAATTGTTTCTTCTAAAAAATTTGAAGTTATTAAAAATGGTATCATGAATGAAGATGTAAAAATTACTTTAGCCGAAATTGTTAAAAATAGCAGCACTTCATGGGAAGAAACAGAATGGGAATTTCCTAAAGGACGACGTAATTACGATGAGAAGGATTTATCGTGCGCATTAAGAGAATTTGAAGAAGAAACTGGAATTCCACAATCAAAAATAAAATTGATTGAAAACATTATACCTTTTGAAGAAACGTTTATAGGAACGAACCACAAATCCTATAAACATAAATATTTTTTGGCTTATATAGATAATATTTATGATGATTTGTTGAATGATTATCAAAAAGCAGAAGTGAGTAAAATAGAATGGAAAACCTATTCAGGATGTTTAGAATCGATACGCCCTTATAATTTAGAAAAAAAACAATTAGTGCAAAGAATATATAAAGTAATACAAGAATATACATTATATTGATAATATATATGTCTCAATCTATTATGAATCAAAATATATTATCTTCAAAATCATCTGGACAAAACAAACCAATCATCTCACCTTCTAATGTTTCGTTTTCTTCGCCTTCTTCTCCTTCTTCTCCTCCTTCTTCTTCTTCTCCTCCTCCTTCTCCTTCTTCTTCTTCTTCTCCTTCTTCTTCTTCTCCTTCTTCTCCGAGTTCCATAAAATTGCAGAATGCATGTGATTATAATTTAGAAAAAGACTACGACTCAAGTTGTGAAAACATGTTTTCAAATACATGCAACAAATTTTTATTGAAAAAAGAATTTGTCGAGAGAGAATGTTTGGAACAGTCTCAAGACTCTTTCTTGTATCCGAATTTAAATGACGCGAATTTTAATGTTAAAATCGCTTTAAAAAAAGAATTTGATGAAACGAAATATGATGGAACTATACACAAAGACGTAAAAAAACAGGCCGATATTTTAAGTAATGCGGAGTTTGAATTACAGCCACATCAAGCCTTTGTAAAAAATTTTTTATCGTCCCAAACACCATACAACAGTCTATTGTTGTATCACGGGTTAGGTTCTGGTAAAACGTGTAGTGCGATTGGCGTGTGCGAAGAAATGAGGGATTATTTAAAACAAATGGGAATACATCAAAGAATTCTTATTGTTGCATCAGAAAATGTCCAAGATAATTTTAAATTACAGTTGTTTGATGAGAGAAAGTTACAACTGGTGGATGGATTGTGGAATATTAAATCGTGTATTGGAAATAAATTAATTAAAGAAATAAACCCGATGAACATGAAAGGAGTCCCCAAAGATAAAATCATCCAGCAAATAAAGAGTATTATTAATAGTTATTATTTGTTTTTAGGATACGGGCAATTCGCGAATTATATTATTAAAACGATTGACTCGGATGGTAGAAAAGTAGATAGAGAAAGAAAAGATGTAAAGGGCGATTTCAATTTAGTGCTTACTAAAAAAATAATGAAACGATTACAGAACGAATTTAACGGGCGTTTGATTGTTATTGATGAAGTGCATAATATAAGAAAATCCGATGATAATGAAAACAAAAAGGTGGCCGTTCATCTAGAATATTTAGTAAAATCCGCGTTAAATATGAGATTGTTATTATTGTCTGCAACTCCGATGTATAATAGTTATAAGGAAATCATATGGTTGTTAAATTTAATGAATATAAATGATAGAAGAGGAAGAATAGATGTAAAAGATATTTTTGAAAAAAACGGGCAATTTAAACCAGAGGGCGAAGAGTTGTTAATTCAAAAAGTAACTGGATATGTTTCCTTTGTAAGGGGTGAGAACCCTTATACTTTCCCGTATCGGGTATATCCAAGCGAATTTTCTAAAAGCAGAACCTTTCCGCAAGTTGCGTATCCCGAATATCAGATGAACCGTAAAAAAATAAAAGAAGAAGACAAAAAACGTATTTTAAGTTTATATTTAAATACTATAGAGAATTGTAACACTTGTGGAGAATGCCAATACTGTTCGTATATGTATATTATTTCTTCTTTAAGAAACAAAAATTTTAATATTACCGATAAAACAGGCCGTGTAAAACAGATGCCTACCTTTGAAAATATGGAAACTTTTGGATTCAAAGTGTTACAAAACCCGTTGGAATGTTTGATTGTTTCTTATCCAATAGAAGGATTAAAGGAAGCGCTCAGCTCACGGAGAGAAAGTTTTTCACCAGAATATGCGGAAAGCGTAACAGACATGAGTGTTCAAAGCGGAGCGCAAAGTGGAGTAGAGAGTGTGCAAAGTGTGCAGAGCGGAGGAAACGAAATTGACCCTCGACATTTAACAGGCAAAAATGGATTGAGTAGAATGATGAATTATATAGATAATAAAGATAAAACCCCTTTTTTCAAAGGCGAATTTGAATACAAAGAATCTACGTTGAGAAAATATGGAAATATTTTTGCCTATGACAAAATAGGTAAATACAGTTCTAAAATAAAAAATGTCTTGAATAATATTTATAATCCAGATACACAAATCGTTTCAGACGGAATTTTGTTAATTTATTGTCAATATATTGACAGCGGGTTAATTCCGATGGCTTTAGCCTTGGAAGAAATGGGATTTACAAGGTTTGGTCAAGATTCTAAAAATTTATTTAAAACAACATTCACGCCAGTAGATGTAAAAACTATGACCTCAAAGAATAAACGAGATAAGGATTTTATGCCTGCGCGATATGTTATGATTACCGGTGACCCGCGTTTATCACCAAATAATGATTACGACATAAAATCTTTGACAGATGAAAATAACAAAGACGGGTATAAAATAAAAGTGGTCCTTGTTTCTAAAGCCGGGTCGGAAGGTATAGATTTGAAATATATTCGTCAAGTGCACATTTTAGATCCATGGTATAATATGAATTTAATGGAACAAATTATTGGACGTGCGGTGCGTAATCTCAGTCATAAAGATTTACCTTTTGAAAAGCGAAATGTGCAGATTTTTATGCACGGAACTATACTTGGGAAAGAAAATCAAGAAGAAGCCGCGGATTTATATGTGTATCGAACAGCAGAATTAAAAGCAGTACAGATCGGTAGAGTGACGCGTTTATTAAAAGAAACATCTGTAGATTGCATTATCAATCACGATCAAACTAATTTTACACAAGAAATAATGATGCAGAATATAGAAGGAGAGATTACTCAAGAATTATCAAATAAAACCGTTATGCATGATTTTAGAATTGGAGATTCGCCCTTCTCTCCATCGTGTGACTACATGGCAAGTTGTAATTATTCTTGTAGGCCGGATAAAAAAATTGATTATAACAATATAAACGAAGACACGTATAATGAAGCGTTCATTTTTATGAATTCTGATAAAATTACACAGAAAATAAAAATGTTAATGAAGGAAGGGTTTTTTTATGACAAGAAAACGTTGATGCAACGAATACAAACCCCTAAAAAATATCCGTATTCACAAATTTACGCAGTTCTCTCTCAGTTAATAGATGAGAATGAACCTATCATAGATAAATATGGGCGCTCAGGTACTCTAGTCAATATTGGCGAGTACTACTTATTTCAACCGGTTGAATTAACCGATCCTAATATTTCTGTTTTTGAACGTTCCGTTCCTCTGAATTATAAACACGAAATGATCCGTATTGATATAAATAAAAAATCGTTGAAACAAAAAGAATACGAACAAATCGATGAAAACGTGGAAACAGAGGTCTCTCAAAGAACAAAAGGGTTAAAAGTGAAGAATGAACTGGAAACAAATTATAAATTAGCGATTGAATTTACAAAAGGACAAATAGTTCCAAGAGGGGATGAGAATTGGTTTAAGCATTGTGGGGCGGCGATGATTAAATTAACTAAAGATTATCAGGATATTAAAAAGTATTTGCTTGATTTTGTGGTTGCGCATATGATAGAACAACTTTTATTTGAAGATAAAGTGGAATTATTGCGTTATGTTTATTCTGTTTCTAATGACCCCTTTATTACAAAAATAAAGCAATATTTCGAAAAAAATATTATTATGACAAAAGGCAAAGATGTTATAGGTATCATTTTTTATGAATTGAACAAGAGGAAAATAATGGTATTTAAAAGAAATGATTGGATAGAAGCAACGCCTTTAGAGGGGGAAGACATAGATAAGTCTGAGAGAATGTTGCAATTGTATTCATTAACAAAAAAAGAATTCAATAATATGATTGGTTTTATTGGATACGAAAAAAGCAATAAATATTTGGTGTTTAAAACAAAAAATATGGACGCCAAAAGAAATACTGGAGCTAGATGTGATGAAGCGGGAAAAATAAAAACAATCGAATCTTTGAATAAAATAATAGGGGAAGAGAGATATACCAAAGAAAATACGAAATTAATAAAAGAGGGGGATATTATTTCGTATCCGATAAATCAAATAGAATTATGTATTATAAAAGAATTTATCTTGAGATATTTTAATGAAATCAAGCAGAATGGGAAAATATGGTTCTTAACACCTGAAATGACGATGCTTTTACGGTTAGATGAATCCAAATAAAATGGATTGTAAAGATTCATAATTCAAGATTTAATTATATTTTCAAGTATAACGAATTAAATATAAAATTGAAAAAATAATTAAAAGATTATATCTATATAACACATGGACAAAAAACAAACGGGCCCTTTCCCAAAAAGATTCAAAAGAAGGGAAGTCAAACTAAAGGATATTTATTCGCGATGTTTGATTACAAAACGTATTTTGTTACCTATTGTGGCTATTCATAAAAATATTACCCAAAGTATTCATGAAAATCTATCTTTTCATTTTGAAGGGAAATGTATAAATGAAGGATACGTGAAACCAGGTTCTATTAAAATTATTACTTATTCTAGCGGAATTATTGAAAGGGGTGTAAATATTCGTTTTGAAGTAGTATTTGAATGCATGGTTTGTTTTCAAGTGGAAGGAGCGCTTATTTCATGTGTGGCTAAAAATATTACAAAAGCAGGTATTCGTGGAGAAAGTGCATCAGAGTTCCCTTCTCCTGTAGTAGTGTTTATTGCCAGAGACCATTTTTACATGAATCCTTACTTTTCAAGTATTCAAGAAGGAGACAATATTACGGTTCGTGTTATTGGTCAGCGTTTTGAATTGAATGATAAATACATTTCGGTTATTGCCGAGTTGGTGAATCCGAATAAAGATGAAAAAGAAATAAGAGAAAAGGTATAAAAACAATTCATTAATATTTATATGGAAAACGAAAATATGTATGCCGAAACCGATTATAATGAAACTCTACAAAGCAAAGAGTATTCTACAAACGAATTAAATCAAATACGGAGTGTTATTGAAAGCATGAATAAATTTAATCAGATTGAAGTATTACGAATCTTGTCTAAAAAGAATCAAGTTGTTTTGAATGAGAATAATTACGGTGTTCATGTAAATTTATCCGAGTTGAAAAGCGATTTAATATACGATTTAATCATGTATATTAATTATGTAAAAACCCAAGAAACCAATCTAGATAGTATTGAGCAACAAAAGGAATCTTTACAGAATATTTATTTTTGTAAAGATAATAAAGAGATTCAAACAAAGTAAATTATGAACCAAAGAGATAATGAAATGGGAAAAAAGTATAAATATATATTAGATGAATTACGCGAATATATGTTTATGGAAATAGAGAACGAGGTTAAAGAATTTGAACTAATCAAACCAATCCAAAAAATTCAAAAAATCCAAAAAATCAATACAGAAAAAGAATTCAATACAGAAAAAGAATTTAAAATCTCGAATGAGTTTAAGCCCTCGAATGTCTTGAATGATTTTAAGAAAGAAAAAAAAGAAAAAACAGAAAAACAGAAAAAGAAATATTTTCTTCCGAGAGAAAAAGACTCCTTGTTTTGGTGTTTTTACATAATGAAAAATGGATATTCTAATTACGAGATTTCACCAAAGCATATTGTAGAAGAAAAAAGAATAAAAATAGAATATGTTGAAAAAATAAGGGAAAACAAAGCCCTTTTTAAAAAACACAAATTCGCGTCCATTTCTCATCTAGAAAACCAACTCGTCAACGAACACAAAATAGACATTTATACTTTTTTTTCTTTGTGTCTTTTAGAAAACATGAACGTTTTTTATATTCACAAAAAATGTTTTTATGAACTTATGAATGATTCGCATATGTTTGTTATACAATTGTTTGATAACGGATTAAAATATGGATTAAAAGATACAACGGATGAAGTGGAGGAATATAAAAAATCTTTATTTAAAATGGAAAGTATAGGTAAGCCAATCAAATCGATATCATCCTATAAAGTGGCGGAATTACAAGATTTCTGTACAAGATTGGGTTTAGAAACCCATAAAGAAACCAAAAAGAAAACAAAGAATGAATTATACGAATCTATCGTTCAATATTTTTAAAAAAAATGAAGAATAATTTAAAAATATCATTTATTATATATTATAATGTCAATACAAGAAAAATCATTCAAGGGAAATTGGCAAAAGATATATTCAGATACAAAACAAGCCTATTATTATTTCAATCCTGAAGACGGAACTAGTACATGGACAAAACCTGTCGGTTACATAGAAAGTGTAACCAGTTCCGAAAATTTAGAAACACCGGAACAGAAAGAGGCTCCCGAGGAAATCTTTGAAAAAGCGAATGATTTGGAGGAAAAGTTAGATAGGGGCAACGAAACGAAATCAAATATGGATACACTAATAAATCGTTATTTTTCTAATAAACCGTTCGAATTTTCTGTAAATACGAATCACGAACTAGAAGTTCGTTTTGGAACACGAAACGTGAAAAAGCTTACTAAAAACGATTACGACAACGTTATTACAAAATTAAAATCGTTGGGGTTTACGAGCATAAGTGAGAATGGTGAATATCGTTTAAGTATTCAAACAGAACACACAAATCCTCACACAGGAAAATTTGAAATGTCGAATATACGAACGGAAATAACCAATCTAGCTGCGGTGCAATTATATTGTAAAAGCAACAGTATATCTGAAGTGCAAAAAACCGTTCCTACTGCAGTCAAATTTACCAAAAAAAGTTATACAAAAGATAAAAATATCATTCTTCCTGTAGATGTGAACGATTTCAACTTTCGTGTTTCGTACCAAGTAGAAGAGAATTCACCTAAAGCCAAGTATTACATTATTCAAAATTGGTCAAAAAGTCCTAAAAAGTTTCGTTATATTAATCGTGTTACTTTTACTCACCCCGATTATCCTATTTTAGTAGACATCAGTATTACGAAACATTCAGACAAGAATGAGAAATATTATAGTATTTCAGATTCAGGAATATTTTCAAAGCAAGAAACCTATGAGATCGAACTAGAGGTAAATAATAAATTGATAGGTCCAGGAACTCCTTTTCAAACATCTGATAAGGTGACGGAGTCTTTAAGAAAGGTAATTAAATTTGTTTTATCTGGTTTACAGGGAACGAATTTCCCGGTTTCTTATCCAGAACAAAAATCCGTATTGGAATCTTATATGAGATTGTTGTATAAAGAATACAACCCGAAAAAGTTTATTCATTCCGGGAATTTTGTAGGTCCTTCTTCCATTACCCTTCAGATGGAAAACATAGAGTCTTTGAATGAGAATTCAAACGTACCTAATATCAGAAAAGACTTTGTGGTAACAGATAAAGCCGACGGAGACCGTCATTTAATGTTTATCAATACAGACGGAAAAATATATTTCATCAACACGAATATGAATGTTATCTTTACAGGCACTATTACTAAAAATGAGAAAGTATTTGGCACTATATTAGACGGGGAGCTTATTTATCACGACAAACAAGGCAACTTCATTAATTTATTTGCTGCATTTGACATTTATTATTACAATAACAAAGATGTTAGAGCGCTGCCTTTTATTTCAATACCAAGTAAAAAAGGCGAAGTGAAAAAAATAAAAACAGAAGATTCCAGATATTTATTATTGAAAAAATTATTGAGGGAATTAGAAGCTGTTTCTGTGCTACAACTTAACCGTAAAACCGATAATATAAAAGATATAATATTACCGGTCACCTATTCATGCAAACGTTTTTATCCAGAAAATATAGAAAATGGTGATATCTTTCGCGCATGTTTTGATATTATGCAGAAAGTATCCAATCAATTATTTCAGTATAACACCGATGGACTCATATTTACGCATGCTTTCTTTGGAGTAGGGTCGGATAAAGTAGGTGAAGCAGGACCTCTTTCTAAAATTACGTGGAATTACTCTTTCAAGTGGAAGCCGCCTAAATACAACACGATTGACTTTTTAGTGACTACCGTTAAAAAAAATGGAAAAGATTCGGTGAATGTTATTTTTGAGGATGGACAAAACATGCAACATGTAGCCGGACAATTGAGCGAATACAAAACAATCCAATTACGTTGTACATACAGCGAAAAAAAACACGGGACCATTTACTTAAATCCTTGTCAAGATGTGATTGATGATAATTTACCGGAATACAGAATGATTCAATATGAAGACAGACAGAGCAACGATACTATTCCGATGCAATTTTATCCGAATAAACCCTATGACCCTAGCGCAGGTATTTGTAACATTATGCTACGAAAGGATGATAACAATACGAATCAAATGTTTACCGAAGAAAATGAAATATTCGAAGACAATACTATTGTAGAATTTAGTTACGACTTTTCCAAAGAAAAAGGCTGGAGATGGGTTCCATTAAGAGTTCGGTATGATAAAACTGCGGAGATGATGCAAGGTGCTAAAAATTTCGGAAACGCATATCATGTTGCAAATAGCAATTGGAAATCTATTCACAATCCGATTACGGAGGAGATGATTACCTCTGGATTGAATGTTCCAGATATGAATACAGACGATGATGTCTATTATAATAAAAATACGAATGAATTCAAAACACAGAATATGAAAAATTTCCATAATCTATTTGTGAAAAGCATGCTCATTAAAAAGACGGCTAGAAAGGGGGATACGCTTATTGATTATGCTTGTGGAAAAGCGGGTGATTTGCCTAAATGGATAAGTGCGCATTTATCTTTTGTGTTTGGAATAGATGTATCCCCTGATAATTTAGAAAATCGTTTAGACGGTGCATGTGTTAGATATTTAGAAAGTGTAAAAAGAAAAAAGAATATACCTTATGCGTTGTTTGTGAATGGGAACAGTGCTTACAACATTAAAACGGGCGCGGCTATGTTGAATGATAAAGCAAAACAAATCACCAAAGCGGTTTTTGGAATCGGACCAAAAGATATTGGAAAAGGGGTGGCTAGACAATATGGAAAAGGTGAAGAAGGATTTAATATATCCTCTTGCCAATTTGCTTTGCACTACTTCTTTCAAACTCCGGAAACCTTACAAGGGTTTATGAGAAATATTTCCGAATGCACTAAAATTGGCGGTTACTTTATCGGGACTTGTTATGACGGGAATGAAATTTTTAAACTACTAAAGAAAAAAAAAGCGGGCGAAAGTATAGTTATTGTAGAAGAAGGTAAAAAAATATGGGAATTAAATAAGGCTTATACGAGTGATACATTTGACGATAATTCAAGTTGTATTGGATATAAAATCAACGTATTCCAAGAGTCGATTGGAAAAATGTTTCCGGAATATTTGGTGAATTTTAATTATTTGAATCGAATTATGGAGGACTATGGGTTCAAATTGCTGGATAAAAACGAGTGTAAAGATTTGGATATTCCTGAAAGTTCTGGCATGTTTAAAATATTATTTGACAGTATGATAGATGAGATACGTAAATACAAGAAAGAAGAATATGGAACTGCAAACAGAATGACTGCATTCGAAAAGAAAATTTCCTTTTTAAATAGATATTTTATATATAAAAAAGTGAGACATGTAAATACAGAAAAGGTCCAATTAGAACTAGGCGAATATAATGAAATGGATATTGCTGTGAATGCAAGTGAAACAAAAAAGGCACAAGAGGTCTTGAAAAAGACTCAATCTAAAACGACCCAAATACGTAGATTGAATAAAAAATTACTGTTAGTTCCTGCGACTGAGGCACAAGAACCTGAACCCGAATCGGAACCTAAGGAACCTGAGCCCGAACCTGAACCCGAACCTGAACCAAAAGAACTTGAACCAAAAGAACCTCAACCCGAGCCCGAACCTGAACCTGAACCTGAACCAAAAGAACCCGAACCAAAACCAAAGGCAAAAAAAGAGAAAAAGAAGGTAAAATTAGTGTTAAAATCCGATTAAGTTCAAAAATTACTTAAATAATAATTCTAATAATATATAGTAAAATGAGTTATTATATATTACCAAAAAATAATATGAATATGCAAATAAAGCATACCATAAATAATGAAGAAACGCAATTGTATACTTCTTTTAGTGTCTTTAATTATTACCATAAAGTGATGTCGCAATTGTTAGAAATTACTAAAACAGAAATGGATATTTCGTTCAATAATATTGAAAAAATAATGAATGAATTTCATACACACGAATATATTTTTTCGGTTGTTCCAGGGACGAAATATTCCGTCAGTAAATTAAAAACAAACACAAATCTATTTTATGAATTGTTTGAAATACTTGTAACGCTGAATTGTTTCGAATCGTTTGCAAACAAACAGATACATTTTCTACATATTGGCGATAATTATTTAGATTCAAATATGTGCTTTGATATTTTGAGAGAAGAGATGAATGATTCTTTATGTAATATGCCGGATGATAAGAAATTCGACTTGTTATTTTATGAGATAAACGATGAAGATTTTACTGATTTAAATTCATATGTTTTACATTTTATCAATCTATTAATGATTATTATAAAAAACCAAAATGAAAATGGATTCGCTATCATCAAAATAAATCACGTGTTTTATAAACCTATCGTCGATTTGATATATATATTATCTTCGTTATTTGAAAAGACGTATATTGTAAAACCGAATTCCACAAATATAATGAATTTTAATAAATATTTAGTTTGCAAACGATTTACTGTTCATGAACAAAGAGAGAAAAATGCACATGCCTATTATGACAGATTGAATGATATCAAAAAAGAGTTTTATGAAAAAAAAGGAAATATACATTCTATCATAGATGGAGACATACCTTATTATTTTATTAATAAAATAGATGATATCAATATTATTATTGGACAGCAACAACTAGAATACATGTGTCAAATTATCAATATATTTAAAAATACCAATAAGAATGAAAAAATAGAAATTGTCAAAAAAAACAATATTCAAAAATCTGTAAATTGGTGTGAAAAATTTAAAATTCCATATAATAAATTTCTAGAAAAAACAAATATTTTTTACTTTTGAACGGTTTTCTCTATTCAAGAATATGTTTTATACCCAGAGGAGTAAATAAAATGATTGACACATTTAAGGATTATGCGAATGATGTATCTTATAAAGCAATTTTGTCTGATAGCGGCATGATGATAATGTCGTGTTTGATTGCTTCCTATCTTGTAAATAAAAATACAAATACTAATATCATCGTATTAATTTCATTTTTGTATCTGTTACCATATTTATTATACAACTAAATACAAAATCGGTTTATATAATTCGGCTTGAAAATAATCTAGCTTCTATAAAAGTCTCTCCGAAGTTCTTTTCCAATTTCTCAATCGTTTTTTCCAAGTTTTGTGATTTTTTGTTAGTTTTCTGAAAAAGTCTTTTACAAAATTACATGTCCTCGTATTCATGTGCTAAAAACTGATTTTTTGAGGGAGTTTCGGATAAAATACCATTCGCCCAGATTCCAAAGCGTTGATTATCATCCCCATCATTTTCCGGCACTAAATGATAATACGTGTAAATATCGTTGTCTGTTAATTTAACAAAATCGTCAGATGCTGCAGATAATAAGATAAACTTGTCGTCGATTTTCTCACTATATTTTATTCCAAACTTTTCATATGCATCTCTCACTTCATCCACTAAAATACCATGACCTCCGGTAACAATCAAATCCTCAAAAAGACCATTTGTATCCGTTTTCACCATTCGGTACATGGATTCATTCCAAAGAGCTTTGTTGGAAACAGTTCCTTTACCAATCAAATCAATTTTGCGATAGCCATGTAAATACGTTTTCACCATATCTCCTTTTCGTAAATCCTGAATAGGAATATATTCTTCTTGGCATTCCTTCAAACAAAGAATTTTGGTATCATGATTAAAACAAGAAGCAGAGGTTGTTTTTGAAACAGTACTATTACTTGTATTGGCTATATATAAATACTTGTCAGAATTGAATACAACATCTCTCGGTGTAAATAATCCAGAAACATAAGTAGAAACAGTTCCATTCGTTCCTGAAAGAACGATTTTTAAAACAGTACCATCACCATAATTAGCTACATATAAATCGCCTGACTCCATCGTTATTCCTACTGGATTATTTAAAGTTCCAGTTAAATTTAGTTTGGTGCAAGAATATGAACCACCTGGTTGAGGCACGAGTTTTGAAACGTTATTTTGATTAGTGACATAGAAATTGCCTGAATCCATAGTTATTTCATATGGATTAGTTAAAGCATCCGGTCCAGTTAAATTTAGGTTGGTGCAAGAATATGAACCATCTAGTTGAGGTACAAGTTTTGAAATATTACTACTAGTTAAATTAGTGATATAAAAATTGCCTGAATCAATAATTATTCCTTGTGGTCCACTTAAAGTATTTCCAGTTAAAGTTAGGTAGGTTGAAGTATATGAACCATCTAGTTGAGGCATGAGTTTTGAAACCTTATTACTACCGTAATTAACGACATATAAATTACCTGAATCAACAATTATTCCTCGTGGACTAGATAAAGTTCCTCCAGTCAAAGTCAATTGTGTAACAAATCCGTTAGAATTAATCTTATAAACACCTTGATCAGAAGTCATAAATAAATCTTGTTGATAAACGGCTAAGTTTCTTGGTAGAGAAAACCCAGTAGCGAAAGTAGTAACGATTCCGTTATTTCCTGAAAGAACGATTTTTGAAACAGTACTATTACCGTTATTCGCTACATACAAATTACCTGAATCCATCATTATTCCGTATGGTCCATTTAAAGTTCCAGTTAAATTTAGGTTGGTGCAAGAATATGATCCATCTAGTTGAAGAACGAGTTTTGAAACAGTACTATTTTGATTAGTTACATAGAAATTGCCTGAATCCATAGTTATTCCGTATGGTCCATTTAAAGTATTTCCAGTTAATGTTAGGTTGGTACAAGAATATGACCCGTCTAGTTGAAGAACGAGTTTTGAAACCGTATTATTACCGTAATTAGCTACATACAAATTGCCTAAAGAATCAACAGTTATTCCTTGTGGATTACTTAAAGTATCTCCAGTTAAAGTCAATTGTGTAACACCTCCGTTAGAATTAATCTTATAAACACCTCCAAAACAAGTCATAAAAAAATTGGATTGATAAAAGGCTAAGTTTCTTGGTCTATAAAACCCAGCCGCGAAAGTAGTGACAGACACAGACATAATATTAAAAGATAAATTTACAAATACAGAAATTCTAATTACAGTTTAGCTTCTAGGAATAAAAGTCTCTCCGAATGTGTTCATCTTTTCCAATTTCTCAATCGTTTTTTCCAAGTTTTGTGATTTCACATCTTTAAATAAATAATCTGTGCCGGTAGATTCCTCGTTTTTTTTGATTTGACAATAAATAGAATCTATTTTTTTAATGACATTCGTAATGATTTGTTTATTTTCTTCTTTAATAATTTCTTCTTGGACATTTATGTTTTCACATAACAAAGAAACGACAAAATACAATATGTATTTTCTTTTTTTTTCGTATCCTGCTTTGTAACGCAACGTAAAAAGAAATAATAATGATTTGATTATTTTTTGTATCAATTCATTATGTTCTTGTGATTCTTTCAAAAACAAATCCCATACTAACCAAATAACCTCCATTTGAAATTTTGGCTCTACTGGTATTTGATTTCTTCGTTCGATACGATACTTCTCTTTTTTCTTTTTACAAATAGTTCCAAATTCCATTAACCATTCAATCCAATAACAAGCTTGAATAATATTCTTTCCGTCTTTTGAAACGTGATAGGCTAATTCATTTATCGCAATAAATAATTCTTTGGGGTCTTCTTTTAGAAATACTTTTTCTCCATAATGAATATTTGGAGCTTTAAAACGGTCCGTCAGAGTCATATCATATTCTTCTTTTTTGATTTTGATATTATCAAAACTATGTTTTTTTTTCGCTTGACATAACACACACATTAATTCACCAAATAATTTGCGAATTTTATAATTATTTCGCATTCTTAATTCATTATTTACATATCCGCTATTTACTATTCCTTTAAAATGACTTATTCTTAATTCCAAATAAATAGCCAATTTAGGATTTCCTAAATGTATAAATTTGCTATAAAAAAAAAGAACCAGCTCCCATAAATCAGTATAATGTCCTGCACATATGAGCTCAGCAGTCCAATAACACGCAGGTTCTATTTTTGAATGAATTAAACTATTTAGTAATTCTTTTAATACATCCGTTTTTTTAAATTTTGAAAAACTTATTCCTTTAAACTCTTTTGCTTCTCTTTTATCATTTATTTCGGTAATTTCTGTTTCACTCATATAATAAAAATTATAGAAAAAAAATAGCAACAATACATATAATGCAATATTCCATGAAATCACTTATGAATTTTTATAAAAATATGTCTGTTTGTGGAAAAATATTATTGTTTATCTGTTTGTTGCTTATTTTAATGGTCATATTTAATTCTGTCCAAATGCCAAAAAAAGAAGGTTACGAGCAGAACGATGCTTTTATTTTTAAAAGAGGCGCAGTCCATATATATGACGAATTTTATGCTGAAATATATGATTCTTTAATGTTCAATCAATTAAAAACGGATTATGAAATTGGACAAATCGTAAATAATACCAACCCTACAAGTGAAAGTATTATTTTAGATATTGGTTGTGGAACAGGTAATCATGTAGCTAAATTAAGTGACGCCAATTTTAATGTAGTTGGATTGGACATCTCTCCTTCTATGATTGCAAAAGCAAGAGAAAAATTCCCTAGTTTGAAATTTAAAATCGGCGATGCTTTGGAAGAAAGCACATTCAAGCCCAACTCATTTACACACATATTAGCGTTGTATTTTACTATTTACTATTTTAAAGACAAAGACCGGTTTTTCAATAATGCGATGGAGTGGTTAATGCCAGGTGGACACTTGGTGATTCACGTGGTGAATAAAGAAAAATTCGACCCTATATTGCCTCCTGGGAATCCTTTGTATATTGTCTCTCCTCAAAAATATGCAGACAAGAGAATTACGAATACGAAAATCAAATTTGACCGTTTTGATTATAGTGCCGATTTTGAATTAGAATCCGATACTGCACGATTTCAGGAAAAATTCAAGTTTGATACCGGTAAAGTACGCAAACAAGAGCATTTGTTGTACATGGAAGATGTAAAAGACATTATTACAAGAGCAAGAGACGCCGGATTCATTATTCAAGCGCAGATTGATTTGTTAAATTGCGGGTATGAGCATCAATATTTATATATTTTTACTAAACCATAGAAGTATTTTAGAAAAACAACTTAAAGACAACATGTATATTATTAACAGGTCGCTGGTTCAAATCCAGCAACTCGGAATTTTTACTTAGGCATAGAAAGTATTTCAATTAAATTTTTACTAAATTCGGTAATACTACTTGTTAGTTTATCAACCTCAATAGGAACGTCTGTATCGTAACTAACATCAATTCTTTGTGCAACTACGGTGAGTTTAACCACGTTAGCTTTAATATTAACTGCAACAGATTTTAAGGTGGATACCAAATGTGCAATTATCTTTTTATTTTGTTCATCACTCCATTTAGGAGAAAAAAATATATGCACAAAATGTAACTGTGTAGTTCCTAGAATAGAAGAAATTGTTAATTTTGCAAACGCAGCCTTATTTAAGGCAACATAATTCCATTCAGTAGTACCTACAATAGGGTTTAAAACAGTTTCTTTTACAGACATACTTATTGTTAATATTTTTACAAAAATCCTAATATAATTAAATAACAAAATTAATAACAAAATAACTTAGATTATCCAACGGATATTGCCCGACTTTAGCTCAGTTGGTAGAGCGGTTGACTGTAGTAGTTTATTGGTATCAACAGGTCGCTGGTTCGAATCCAGCAAGTCGGAATATTATTTCAATAATTATTACTTATTGAAATACATATTACACCTTTTCTCATTTAAAATGCCCATATTATTAGATAAAATATATATTTAAAAAACTTAAACGTATGTATAAAGTAAAGTATTATAAATGGTGAATACTATAAAATATTGTATTGGGAATGTTTATTATAATATAACAACTGATGTTGTAAACGTAAATGAAACTTTATTATATTTTACTGATACAAATGGAAATATTACCGATTTCCCAAATAATACTAATTTATATTTTTATAGTAATACACAAAAAAATACAGTAGAAAAGTCAAACCAGAAATATATTATAAATAATGATATTTATTATGAACTACAAATTGATAATGTAATATGGGCTTTAAAAAATGAAAGAAAATGGAATACTGAGTTGCTTAAGTACTAATTATATAGGCATTTTAAATGAGAAAATGTGTAAAATACTGTAATCAATTATTTTATTTGTAAAAAAATTACTCTTAGTAATAAGTATAATGTGTCAAGAAGAGGTTCACGTTTTTTCACCTGAAACTGGTTCTGCTAAGTGGAGTTATATCACTGATAATAATAAAGCAGAGGCTGGATTTTCTGTTTCTTCTATTCAATTGCTTGGAGCTACAAAGTTAAATTTACATTTCGAACACACCTTTTTTTCTCCTACGCAATCTGATTCTGAAAATGCCAAGGTAATTGCAAATTTAGCATCCACCTTAAAATCTGTTGGTGCAGTTAATATTAAAGCTAACGTGGTTAAACTCACCGTAGTTGCACAAAGAATTGATGCATCTTATGACATAGATGTTCCTGTCCCTGAGGTTGATAAACTAACAAGTACTATTGCCAAGGTTTGCAAAGATTTAATTGAAATGCTTTCTATGCCTATGTAAAAAATGAGTAAAAGAATGATTCTTTTTTTATCAATCCATAATAATGTTGTTCTACTTTTATCTTTTAATATCTATCCTTCTTGTTATTTTTATGACTACAGCATACATAAAAATAAAATTTCCCTTTTGGTCTATTCAACCAGTATTTCATGTATATGACATAGGTTACGCCTTTTTCCCTCCAGGAATTATTGATATGGAATTACCCAAAAAAAATAAATATACCAATTTTAAAAATATTGAAACTATTCTTTTTGAAAAAACATCTAGACTAGAAATACAAAAAATGACAAATTTAATAAGAAGTCACTATTTACAGAACGGTCAAAATGTCTTTGCACCTAAAAAAGAAAACATCGTTCCTTATTTTAAAGGGCATAATCCATGTTTTTTCACTTTTTATTATGAAACTGTTTTATTAAATGATTTAAAGAATGGTTCGCCTATCGAAGACAAAAAAATGGTTAGCGTAATGACTTCACGTCCGATTCATATCATTATAAACAAAGAAAAACAGAATAAAATGATAAGGAATGAACTAGATGCTTATTATGTGGATTATTTATGTGTGGATAAAGATTATCGGAAAAAAGGAATTGCACCACAAATGATTCAAACGCATTATTATAATCAAAGACATATTCATAACATTCATGTGAATTTATTCAAGAGGGAAGAAGATTTGACAGGAATTGTCCCGGTGTGTGTGTTTTCTACCTACGGGTTTCAAGTAACCAAATGGCGAAAACCGCCTGATTTGCCTCCTGTATACACACTATTAGAAATTTCTCTCCAGAATTTTCATTTGTTATATGATTTTATTAAACAAAACCGAGACCGTTTTGATATTCTTATTTATCCTGAAACATCTAATTTGATGGAATTAATTAAAACAAATAATATTTTCATTTATGCGGTTTTATTAGAAAACGAAATCGTATGTGCTTATTTTTATAGAAAAACCTGTTCTTTTATTGAAAAAAATATGGAGATTCTCTCTTGTTTTGCATCCATTAATAGTGGTCATAGCATATTCGTACAAGGGTTCAAATGTAGTTTTTGGAAAACGTCGGAAAAACATTATTTCGGTTTTGCGACAATAGAAAACATTTCGCATAATCATGCTATTATTGAAAATATAAGAATAAAAACAAAACCTTATATTGTCAGTCCAACCGCCTATTTTTTTTATAATTTTGCTTATCCAACCTTTAAACCCGAAAAGGCGTTTATTTTGAATTAATTGTAATCATTAGTTGTCTCTATCTAACATATTTTCCAATACGAGCAAAAGAGTCTACAATAAATATAATAAAAATGCCTAAAAAGGAATATAATACAATCTCTTCTGTCACATTATTTGTTTTTTCATCTTGTTTTTCTTCCAACAAATGAATCATGTAATTTAATTTTTGCAATAAAACATCGTTATTATTCTCAGGTTGGAAACTATAATCCATAGTTGTATTCGTGTTGGTGTTTGAATAAGTATTTGAATAAGTTGGATTGCGTTGTCGCGTATAATCAGGCACGTATTTTTTATAATATTCGTCTACATGTTTTTTATCTCCATAATTAGCATTAAAATTATTTAAATCCAAATATTCTTCTTCGCTGTTTGGTTGTGGCGCTTGACCCATGGTTTGATAATCCGTTTGGCGATTTACCATTTGTTCA